>ENA-OZGS01000005-OZGS01000005.1-human-gut-metagenome-genome-assembly--contig:-NODE-5-length-139718-cov-11.847347_pt1 | contig 139718 bp, 126 predicted proteins | sample MGYA00245121_ERZ653667 | MGnify/ENA primary metagenome ERZ653667 (study PRJEB26926, sample SAMN06165248) | human gut metagenome | biome: ENVO:00009003; feature: ENVO:2100002; material: ENVO:00002003...
AGGTGAGCGGCACGACGCCGTTTACCGATCTCACACAGGACTGGTATCAGGACGCAGTTCTCTGGGCGTATCAGACCGGCGTGGTCGCCGGAACGTCCAGCACGACGTTTGAGCCTGACCGGCCGGTGACGCGCGAGCAGATCGCGGTCATCCTCATGGAGTACATGACGCGCGTGCTCAAGCTTGAGCGCACGTGGACGCCCGCTGACCTGAGCATCTTCCCGGATGCGGGCAGTGTGTCCGACTGGGCGAAGGACGCCATGGCGGATGCCGTGGCACTTGGCCTGATCTCCGGCGCGAGCAACGGCGGCCAGACTCTCCTTGAGCCGCAGGGCAGCGCGACCCGTGAACAGGTCGCGACGATCCTGATGGAGTTTTGCAAGAACGTGAAAAAGTAATACCCAAAGCAGCGGCCCCTCGGATTCATCGGAATCCGAGGGGCTGTTTTGCATATGCACTTATTCCGCCGCCCGGACGGGGATGCGGATCTCGGTCACAAATTTGTCCGGGTCGCTGGTCAGACCGTAGTCGATCATCGTGATCTCGCGCGAGAAGTCCGCCGGGGCGAGCGCGTGCGCGCGCAGGTAGTCCATCAGGCGCGCATACTGCGCCGGGGCCTCGGGGTGGCTGCCGCGAAAGCACACGGCGGCGCACGTCGTCTCGGGCAGAACGGTCACGTCGCCGTCGAAGGCGTCCTCATCATCGAGCACGAGAAACGCGCGGTCATACGGCGCAAATTGTCTGGCCGCGAGCCGCGCGGCCGAGAGGCCCACGCCCACCTTGCCGAGGAAGACCACGGCCTCCGCCTGTGAGCGCTCGAGCATGCGGATGGACGGCTCCATGTCGAGAAAGCTGTGCAGCTCGAGCGCACCGGACATCCACACGATGCGGCACGCGGGGCTGCGCACAAGGCGGATCGCGCCGAGCTCGGCCGTCTGCGCGGCGTGCAGCTGGCGCAGGCGGTTGTCAATCTTGCGCTCGACGCGCTGGAGCTCCGCCTGCTTGCGCACGACGGCGGCTTTCTGCTCGCGCAGCAGCTGCTCGATGCGCCCGACGTCGCGGTTGCGCAGAAAGGCACGGATCTGCCCGAGCGGCATATCCAGCGCGCGCAGATAGCGGATGGTATTGAGCACCTCAAACTGCCGCGGCCCGTAGTAGCGGTAGCCGGTCGCGGGGTCGGTGTATTCCGGCGTGAGCAGGCCGATGGTCTCATAGTGGCGCAAGCTGCTCACGCTCAGGTGAAACAGCTGCGCCACGTCGCCGATGGAAAAGAGTTCCTGCGTGCGCGCCATGTCAGCCCTCCTCCGGCACGAGCCGGCCGTGCCGGCGCAGCACCAGAAACGCGATCAGGCAGATGATGACCGACAGCAGCGAGCCTGCCGCCGTGGCCAGACCCATGGGCAGCAGCGTCGTGGGGAACCACTTGCTCGTCAGATAAGCGCCCGGCACGCGCACGAGCACGACGGCCGTGATATTGTGCAGAAACGACAGCTCCGAGCGGCCGATGGCGCAGAAATATCCGCTGAAGCAAAAGTGGATGCCGGCCAGGCAGCAGTCGAGAATATACCCGCGCAGGTACTGTCCGCCCGCGGCGGCGACGGCCGCGTCGTCCGTGAACAGGCCCACGACGGGCTCGGCCACGAACTGGATGACGACCGAGATGATCACACCGAAGCCCAGCGCGACGGCGATGGCATACCACAGCGTCTGCAGCGCGCGGCGGGGCTTGCCCGCGCCGATGCATTGCGCGCCGAGGGCCGACACCGTCGAGAGCATGGACGACGGCACAAGAAACAGGAAGCTGATGATCTTCTCCACGATGCCGACGCCGGCGGCGTCCGTGAGACCGCGATGGTTGGCAATGACGGTGATGAACAAAAACGCGATCTGGATCAGCCCGTCCTGCAGCGCGACCGGCACGCCGATGCGCAGGATGCGGCCCATGACCGCCCGCTGCGGGCGAAAATCACTCCGCGTGAGGGCGATGCCGTCCCGCTCGCGGCGGATGACGAGCAGCGACACGACCACGCTGACCGCCTGCGCGAGCGTGGTGCCGAGCGCGGCGCCCGCCGGGCCAAGCCGCAGCGCGCCCATGAACAGATAGTCAAGGCCGATGTTCGCCGCGCACGCGATGGCGATGAAATACATCGGGCGCTTCGAGTCGCCCAGGCCGCGGAAGATGGACGCGATGATGTTGTACGCCGTGATCAGCGGCACGCCGAGAAAGCAGATGCGCAGATAGGCGACCGTGCCGGGCACGGCATCATCCGGGGTGGACATGACCGCCGCGATCGGCCGCGCGAGCGCGAGCAGCAGCCCCGTCAGCACGACGCTCAGCGCCAGAAACAGCGTGGTCGTGTTGCCGATGTAAGCGGCAGCCCCGCGGCGGTCACGCGCGCCGACGGCCTGACCGATCGTGACGGTCGCCCCCATGGCAAGGCCGACGATCATGACCGTGAGCATATGCATGACCTGACTGCCGATGGCCACGGCCGTCGTGCCGGCCACGCCCTCGTACTGACCGATGATGAACAGGTCGGCCATGCCGTAGAGCGTCTGCAGGAAGTAGGAAAGCAGATACGGCAGCGAGAAGCGCACAATGTTGCCGAAAATGCTGCCGGACGTCAGATTTTTCTCCATGATGTTTGCCTCTTTGCGTGGAATACTGTCATTCTAAACTCTACAACAGTTGTAGAGTCAAGGCTTTCTTTTGCCCCGGCACGGATTTTTTCGCGCCGGGGCGATGGTTTCAGAACGTCAGGCGCATCTGATACCAGACGACCCCGCCGTGCGTGGACGCGGACACGCCCTCGCTCACGAAGCCGAACTTTGCGTAATAGTGCACAAGGCGGTCCTTGCACGTGAGCACGAGGCCGCGGCGGCCCTGCGCGCGCGCATCGGCGATGGCGCGCTCGATGAGCTGCCCCGCATAGCCGTGCCGGCGGTAGTCGGGCAGCGTGTTCACGCCGAAGATCATCTGCCACGCGCCGTGCGCGTCGTGCAATGACGCGTCCGCGTAGAGATCGTCCGTGAGGTCGGCGCGGTCGGTGACCATGCCGTCGACGAACGCGATGAGCGTGCCGCCGTCAAACATCAGCCAGAAGTGGCCGCCGTAATGCGCCAGCCGGTCAGATAGCTCTGCCCGCGTCGCGGCCTCCGCCGCCGGGAAGCACGCCGCCTCCACCGCCGCCACGGCGTCGAGATCGGCAAGGGTCGCCGTGCGAATAATTGTATCCATATTCATGCCTCCGTTTCGTCCAGCAGCAGCGCACAGAGCTCCGCCACCGTGCGGCAGTAGTGCGGGCAGAGGCGCTGCATTGTTTCGATGATGTGCGGCACGGTGTGCGTCCACCCCGCCGCGATGAAGTCCACGCCCGCACGGTCGGCCATGTCCTTGCCGGGCTTGAGATCGTCAATGACGACGAGCTGCTCCGGCCGCAGGCCGAGCTCGCGCTCGATCTGGTAAATGGGCCACGGCGCGGGCTTGCGCCGCTCGGGGTCCGGGTCCCAGCCGTAGATCAATTCCGGCGTGGGCAGGTCGTGCGCGCGGTAGTCGCGCAGGATGTTCTCCGGCACGGAGTGGCTCACGACGCAGATGTGCCCGCCCGCGGCGCGAAACCGGTGCAGCAGGTCATGCATGCCGGGGAACGTGCCGGGCACGTGCGTGCGCACATAGTCCAACCACGTCTGGTACTGGATGTCCATCTCCGCGTCGGAAAAGCCCAGAATGTCGCTGCACAGGGCGCCGAAGCCCGGCTCGAACGAGTAGGAAAAAAAGTCGTCGAGCGTCATGTGCACGTCCGGCCGCAGCTTCTGGAGCGTCTGCACGAAGGCCGGGTAATTGATGGTCGCGGTGCTGTTGACGACCGTGTCGTCGTGGTCGAGCACCAGGCACTGGTAGCGCATGCGCGCCGCCTCCTTCTCTTTGCATTGCACAGCATTTTACCATGAACCCCGGCGGAATGCCACCATCGGGCGCGAAAACGCCCGGACGAAGTTTTCCTCCGTCCGGGCGGGTGCCGTTGTGCACATTGCCGTCAGAAGCCGCCGGCGGCGGTGGACGCCCCCGCGCCCCAGAGCAGAATGCGCAGCACGCCGATGAGCGCGAGGTGCGCAGGATAATAGACGTAAAAGAGCTTGCCCATAGAGCGCCATTTGCCCCGCGTGCCGTCATAGCACCGCAGCAGCGGGATGGAGAGCGCTGTGCCGAGCTGTACGAGCGCATATACTTTATCTATAAAGAAGAAATACACGAGCGCGTACACGGCCGACCACACCATGAGCCAGCACATCTGGCGGCGGAAGTCCCCGCGTGCCTGTCCCATGAACAGGATCGCCATCGCGGCCACGCAGCTCCAGTCCGACGGGAAGGTGATGGCGCAGATCACAAACGTCAGCACAATCTTGACCCAGTTTTTGATCCGCTCGTCATCGTGGATGACGAGCAGCACGAGGCCCCATGCGAGCGACCACACGACGCCCGTCTGGTTAAACGGCCCGGTAGACAGCGGCACGAACGGGATGCCGAAGCAGAAGTCATACGCAAAGTGCGAGATGAACGCGAGCGCGAACAGGCGCGCGGCGTACTTTTTCACATCGTGCGTATAGTGGTAGCCCTCGACGATGAAAAACCACATGATCGGCGCCGTCACGCGGCCGAGCAGGTGCAGCAAAAGCACCCACCACGCGGTGGTGTAGCCGGGCCAGAGCGTCCACGTGAGGTGGTCGAGTGTCATGGCAAGGATGGCGATGCCCTTGAGCGCGTTGCCGCTCAGGGCCGGTCTGCGGGTCTGGAGCATGGGGGCACCTCCGGAAAACAGATTAGGCCTCCCGCACCGGGAAACACACCTCCGTGACGAATTCGTCGGGGTTTTGCGTCTCGTGCGGGCTAACGTGGTAGATATTGAACATCGGCCCCGCGCTCTCGTAGCCGTTGGCGGCGACCCACGCCGCGACGGCCGCAATCACGTCGCCGACCTGCGCGTAACTGCCGCGGTACACGCACCCGGCATAGGTGACGGGCGGCAGCGTCCGGAACCGGACGTGCTCCGTGTCGGGATAGCGGCCGCGGACGGTCTTGCTCGCCTCGATGAGCACGTCCCGCTCCTTGTATTCCTCGTCCAGAAACGTCACGCTGCAATAGCACGGGTCATCGGGAACGAGGGACATCCGGTCGGTCTCGCGGCACAGCACGTCCCACACCGTCCCCTCGGCTTCATAGCAGGGAATGGTCATGCGCACGCACGCGGCGTAGCGCTCGGGCAGGGTTCGGATGGTCACATTGTAGTTCATGTCTGCTTCCTTTCTCAGCCGCTCACGGGCTGTGTCCAGAAGCCGCAGTTTCTGCGCCGTGCCGGCAGCAAGCGCCTCCAGCCGGGCGCGCTGCGCAGCCAGGTGCGCATCGAGCGCCGCGCGGTCGTCATAAATGCGCAGGAGCTCGCGCGTCTCGCTCAGGCCGAAGCCGAGCGCGCGCAGCGCGGCGATGCGTCCGGCGGCGATGAGCTGCCGCTCGCTGTAATAGCGGTAGCCGGTCATGGGATCGACCTCCGACGGGGCGAGCAGCCCCAGCTCGTCGTAATGGCGCAGCATACGAACGCTGACTCTGGACAGTTTTGAAAATTCACCGATTTTCAGCATGGCGGTACCTCCGTGCCGGTCGTGTTTTTTGAGCTCACGCACAGCATAAGCCCTCTCATCGTGTCAGAGTCAAGCGGAAATTTTTGCTCTTTTTCAGCATAGCAAATCCGCGCCGCCGCGTCAATGCCCGCGGCGCAGAATGAAACCGCCCGCGGCAGCTTTGGCTGCCCCGGGCGGAAATATCCGGCTGTGTGTGTCAGGTTTCGTCGGTCCCGGCCGTCTCGCCGAGGCCTGCATCGTCCTCCCCGAGGATGCCGAGCTTGCCGATGGCGTGGCGGCAGAGCGCCGCATACGACTGCTCGCTGATGTCGTGCTCCATCTTGCAGGCGTCTTCCTCGGCGGTCTTGGCGTCCACGCCGAGCTCCATGAGAAACTTGGTCAGCGTGTGGTGCCGGTCGAGCATCCGCGCGGCGATGTCCATGCCGCTCGGTGTGAGCGTGATGAGCCCGTCGCGGTCCATGGTGATGTAGCCGTTTTCGCGCAGGCGTTTGGTCGTGTAGGTCACGCTCGGCTTCGTCACGCCGAGCTGCTCCGCGATGTCGATCGAGCGGATGTAACCGTGTTTTTGCTGCATCATCAGCATCGCTTCCAGATAGTCTTCCGCGGCTCTCAAGATCTGCATAGCGGATTCCACCAACCTTTTCGTAAAATTGCTTCTAGGTTAGCACACCTTAACCAAAAATGCAAGCAATGCAAAATTTTTTACAAATACCCCTTGACACGCGCTGTTAGATAGATTAAACTTTAGCAAGGTTAGGGAAGTTTAACTTATGTTAAACAAATATAACCGTTCTTTTTTCATCCAAGGTTAGCACGCTCTAACCATTTACCAGTGGAGGGATATCTATGATGCCGCTGAATCTCGCCAACGTCGGCGAGGAAACACTGATTCTGAAAGTCGGCGGGAACCCGGAGACGCGAAAGCACTTAGAGGATCTGGGTTTCGTCCCCGGCGGGACGGCCACGGTCGTGTCGGCGATCGGCGGGAACCTGATCGTGAAGGTCAAAGAGTCCCGCGTTGCCATCAGCGATGAAATGGCACGCAAAATCATGATTTAAGGGAGGAAGCACGATGAAAACGCTGCGAGAAGCCAAGATCGGCGAAACGGTCAAGGTGGTAAAGCTGCATGGTGAGGGCGCCGTCAAGCGCCGCATCATGGACATGGGCATCACGAAGGGCACCGACGTGTATGTGCGCAAGGTCGCACCGCTCGGCGATCCGGTGGAAGTCACGGTCCGCGGCTACGAGCTGAGCCTGCGCAAGGCCGACGCCGAAATGATCGAAGTCCAGGCATAAGGCATAAATCAGCAAACAAAAATTTTATTACATAAGGTAGGATCCCCCAAAACAGAGGAGAATATCGCAAAGGAGCATCCGAATGGAAAAGCAAATCAAGATTGCCTTAGCCGGCAACCCGAACTGCGGCAAGACGACGCTGTTCAATGCGCTGACCGGCTCCAATCAGTTTGTGGGCAACTGGCCGGGCGTTACGGTCGAGAAAAAGGAAGGCCGCCTGAAAAAGCATGACGATGTCGTCATCATGGACCTTCCCGGCATCTACTCGCTCAGCCCGTACACGCTCGAAGAGGTCGTCGCCCGCAACTATCTGATCGACGAGCGCCCGGACGCCATCCTCAACATCGTGGACGGCACGAACCTCGAGCGCAACCTGTACCTGACCACGCAGCTGACCGAACTGGGCATCCCGGTGGTCATGGCCGTGAACATGATGGACATCGTGCGCAAGAGCGGCGACCAGATCAACATCAACCAGCTCTCGCAGCAGCTCGGCTGCAAGGTCGTGGAGATCTCGGCCCTGAAGGGTGACGGCGTCATGGCCGCGGCGGAAGCCGCCATCGAGGCCGCCAAGTCCACCAAGACGGTGCCGATGCACACGTTCTCCGGCCCGGTCGAGCACGCGATCGCCCACATCGAAGAGGCGGCCGTGCACGAGATGCCGGAGGAGCAGCAGCGCTGGTACGCGATCAAGATCTTTGAGCGCGACGACAAGGTGCTCGCCAAGCTCCACATCCCCGAGGATGTGCACCAGCACATCGAGGCGGACATCAAGGCTGCCGAGGAAGAGCTCGACGACGACGCCGAGTCCATCATCACCAACGAGCGCTACGTTTACATCGCGGAAGTCATCCGCGCCTGCTACCGCAAGAAATCCAAGGCCACGCAGTCCACGTCCGATAAAATCGACCGCATCGTCACCAACCGCTGGCTGGGCCTGCCGATCTTCGCCGTGGTCATGTTCCTTGTCTACTGGGTCGCCATGGTCGCCGTCGGCGCGCCCGCGACCGACTGGGCCAACGACGGCCTGTTCGGCGACGGCTGGCACCTGCTGGGCATCGGCTCGAGCGCTTATAACGACGCCAACGACGAATACACCGCCGCGACCGAAGCCGTCGACGCGTTCCTGGGTCTCGACACCGAAGCCGAAGACTTCGACGCCGACGCGACTCTCGCGGACATGAAAGATTTCGTGCCGAGCTCCGACACCGCGACCGTCATGGTCGAGGACGAGGAGACCCTGGCCGAGAACGAAATGACCGCCTACTACGACGCCATCCCCGATGACGCCGACGAGGACAGCACCGTTGCCATGACGTATGTCGACGCGGTCGCCTACCTCGAAGAAAACGGCTTTGACGCGCCCGATCCGGCCGACTACGGCGTCTGGGTCCCGGGCATCCCGGCCCTGATCGGCGACGGTCTGGAAAAGGCGGGCTGTGCCGACTGGCTCAGCGGCCTGATCCTCGACGGCATTGTCGCCGGTGTCGGCGCGGTGCTCGGCTTCGTGCCGCAGATGCTGGTCCTGTTCCTGATGCTGGCCTTCCTGGAGGCCTGCGGCTATATGTCCCGTATCGCCTTCGTGCTCGACCGTATCTTCCGTAAGTTCGGCCTGAGCGGCAAGTCCTTCATCCCGATGCTCATCGGCGTCGGCTGCGGCGTGCCGGGCATCATGGCCTCCCGTACCATTGAAAACGAGCGTGATCGCCGCATGACGATCATGACCACCACCTTCATCCCCTGCGGCGCAAAGGTCCCGTTCATCGCCATGATCGCGGGCGCCATCTTCAACGGCTCGGCATGGGTCGCAACCTCCGCTTACTTCATCGGCATGGCCGCGATCATCATCTCCGGCATCATGCTCAAGAAAACCAAGATGTTCGCCGGCGAGCCCGCTCCGTTTGTCATGGAGCTGCCGGCCTACCACTGGCCGACCGTCGGCAACGTGCTCCGCTCCATGTGGGAGCGCGGCTGGTCCTTCATCAAGAAGGCCGGCACGATCATCCTGCTGTCCACCATCTTCGTCTGGTTCACCACGTACTTCGGCACGGTCGACGGCACATTCCGTATGCTGGCTGAGGACGAGATCGACCACTCCATCCTCGCCGCGATCGGCGGCGTGCTTGCCTGGATCTTCAAGCCCCTCGGCTGGGGCAACTGGCAGGCGGCGGTCGCCTCCATCACCGGCCTGGTCGCCAAGGAGAACATTGTCGGTACGCTCGGCATCCTCTATGCCAACGGTGTCGGCGATACGGTCTACCAGAACATCGCCGCGGCCTTCACCGGCGTGACGGCCTACTCCTTCCTGGTGTTCAACCTGCTGTGCGCTCCGTGCTTCGCAGCCATCGGCGCCATCAAGCGCGAGATGAACAACCACAAGTGGACCTGGTTCGCCATCGGCTATCAGTGCGGCTTCGCTTATCTGATCGCGCTGATGATCAACCAGTTCGGCGGCCTGTTCACCGGCAACGTGAACGTCGTCGGCCTGATCTTCGCGATCGCTGCGCTGGCACTCATCATCTACATGCTTGTGCGTCCCTACAAGGAAGCCACCAAGCTCACGGCCAAAGACTGAGCCATCTCAAATTCGCAAACGCAAAGGAGTGATTTTCCATGTTCAGCTGGATTGGCGCGAACCTCTCTACGATTTTGATTTCGATTGTACTCATCGCCATTGTCACCTTCATTTCCCTTTCCCTGATCCGCCAGAAGCGGCAAGGGAAATCCTCCTGCGGTGGCAACTGTGCCCATTGCGGTGCGCAGTGCCATAGCTGCCACCCAAAAGGGCAGTAAACCTGATTTGGACAGACAGAGTCCCCCAGCTCTGTCTGTCCATCTATTTAGGTGGGGGGTGTGCCGGTGGTGCACTGCGGGCCGACGCGCACCCGAGCCTTCCCCTTGCAGGGTGATCAGGTCGTGCGAAGCCTTCCCCTCGAGGGGAAGGCTTGAAAAGGCGCAGCTTCTGGTGCTACCCTCTGACATGGCAAAACACGCCCCGCGCCTTTCGGCGCGGGGCGTGCATGGATTTTTGGATGCTGGGATCGCTTTGCCGCCCCGAAAACAGGGGGCAGGCGCTTACTCCGCCTCGTCGGAGATGAGGCCGTAGCCGCCGTTTTTGCGCCGGTAGACCACCGACACGGCGCCGTCGGCCGCGACATCGCGAAAGACGAAGAACGTGTGCTCGAGCAGGTCCATCTGCAGGATCGCTTCCTCGACGCTCATGGGCTTGATGGGGAAGCGCTTGCGGCGCACGACCTCGAACGCGCCGGCCTCGACCGTGTCATCTGCGGGGACGTACTCCGGCTGCACCTCGCGCTCGAAGGCGCCCTCGCGCAGCTTTTTGGCCAGGCGGGTCTTGTTCTTACGGATCTGGCGCTCGATCGTCGCCACGGCGGAGTCAACGGAGGCGTACATGTCGCTCGTCGTCTCATGGGCGCGGAAGAATGTGCCGTTGTTCTTGATCGTGATCTCGGCCGTGAAGCGGCCGCGCTCCGTGCTGAAGGTGACGTTTGCCTCGCTTTCTGTGCGGAAGAGCCGGTCGATTTTGCTGACCTTTTTCTCCGCGTACGCACGCAGGGAATCGGACGGGGCCATTTTCTTTTCGATGAACGTGAACTTCATGAAACGCCACTCCTTTCAGGTTTTCCACTCCGGGTGTTCCCGGATCTGTAAGTACAGTGTAACCGATTTCGCGGCAAAAAGAAAGGGACATTTTGTGAATCTTTCTCAATTACCGCATGACCGGTAAATCCGCTTGCGGGGGGACGGGCTTCAGCCCTTTTTTGCCTCCGCCTTGGCGAGGAACTTGTCCGCCATGATGAGAAAGCGCTCGTGCGTGCCCTGGCCGATGGGGCCGGCGTCGTCTTCCGCCGTGACGCGGAACACGAGACGGCGGCGGTCGACCTCGACGAGCTCGGCCCTGGCCGTGACGTGCATACCGACGGGCGTCGCCGCGTCGTGCGAGACGTCGAGCTTCGTGCCGACGCTGCTCTGGCCTTCCTCAAGACCGTCGGCAATGGCATTGCAGGCGGCGTTTTCCATCAGGGCGATCATGTACGGCGTGGCGAACACCGGCAGCGCGCCGGAGCCGACCGCAGCCGCGGTATTTTCAGGCGTCACGACGGCGGATGCGGTGCCGACGGCGCCAACGGAAATGGACATGGTTATCGTCTCCTTTACTTTTGTGAGTACCCCCCCGGCTGACAACTGGGGGTAAAAGTAGTTTAACATGATTTTTTCGGGAACGCAACCCAAATTGCAGACAAGCGCCCGTCTCGTGTTAACGTTGTATCATTCCTTGCAGGGCGGGGGGCGCGGTGCTATAATATAAAATTGTCCGATCGGGTCATTTCCGGCCGGGCGCGTCCCGCCGAAGCCATCGGCGGAGATTATTTGGCTTCCGCCATCGCCATTGGCGGAGCAGGGAGGAAAAACAATGAAAAACACCGAAAAAACCATGGACAAGATCGTCGCCCTGTGCAAGAACCGCGGCTTTGTGTACCCCGGTTCCGAGATCTACGGCGGCCTCGCCAACTCCTGGGACTACGGCCCGCTCGGCGTGGAGCTGAAAAACAACGTCAAGCGCGCCTGGTGGCAGAAGTTCGTGCAGGAAAACCCCTACAACGTCGGGCTCGACTCCGCCATCCTCATGAACCCGCAGGTCTGGGTGGCTTCCGGCCACGTGACGACGTTCAATGACCCGCTCATCGACTGCAAGTCCTGCAAGATGCGCCACCGCGCCGACAAGCTCATCGAGGGCTGGCTGGCCGAGAACCCCATGCCCGACGTGAACGTCGAGGCCATGACCAACGACGAGATGGTCGCCTTCATCCGCGCGCAGCAGATCCCCTGCCCGGGCTGCGGCAAGAGCGACTTTACCGATATCCGCAAGTTCAACCTCATGTTCAAGACCCACCAGGGCGTGACCGAGGACACGGCCGCCGAGGTGTATCTGCGCCCCGAGACCGCGCAGGGCATTTTCGTCAACTTCAAGAACATCCAGCGCACGACGCGCCGCAAGATCCCGTTCGGCGTCTGCCAGATCGGCAAGAGCTTCCGCAACGAGATCACGCCGGGCAACTTCATCTTCCGCATCCGCGAGTTCGAGCAGATGGAGCTGGAGTTCTTCTGCGAGCCGGACACCGATCTGGAGTGGTTCGACTACTGGCGCAGCTTCTGCCATGAATGGCTCAAGGGCCTGAATATGCACGATGAGAACCTCCGTCTGCGCGACCATGAGAAGGAGGAGCTGAGCTTCTACTCCAAGGCCACGACCGACTTTGAGTATCTGTTCCCGTTCGGCTGGGGCGAGCTCTGGGGCGTCGCCGACCGCACGAACTACGACCTGACCCAGCACCAGAAGTTCTCCGGCCAGGACATGGACTATTTCGACCAGGAAAAGAACGAGCACTACATCCCCTACGTCATCGAGCCGTCGCTCGGCGCCGACCGCGTGACGCTCGCCTTCCTGTGCGAGGCATATGACGAGGAGGTCGTGGACGAGGCCAAGAACGACACCCGCGTCGTCATGCACTTCCACCCGGCGCTCGCGCCGTTCAAGTGCGCGGTGCTGCCGCTGTCGAAAAAGCTCTCCGAGCCCGCGACCGAGCTCTACCACAAGCTGCAAAAGCGCTTCATGTGCGACTATGACGAGGCCGGCTCCATCGGCAAGCGCTACCGCCGTCAGGACGAGATCGGCACGCCGTACTGCGTGACGTTCGACTTCGATTCCGCTACCGATGGCTGCGTGACCGTGCGCGACCGCGACTCCATGCAGCAGGAGCGCATCCCCATGGAGCAGCTCGAGGATTACATCGCCGCGCGCATCCGGTTTTAAGCCATGCCGAAGATCGTCCCACCGCCGGACCCGACCGCGAAGGAGGAGCCCGGCGCGCAGATCGCCCGCTGGCTCGGGCCCGTGGGCGGCGGCTTCGTGCTGCTGCTGTCGGTGCTGATGGTGGTGTTCTGCCTCACGCGGGGCGCAAACCCCGTGCCGGGCTACACGCCGCCGCACGACAGCGAGTATTACGCGCAGCACCTCGACGAGCTGGCGCAGGAGCTGAATGAAAACGTCCTGCCCGTGCTCGACGAGACCGCGCACGCCGAGGCGGGCAGCGGCAGCGTCACCGTGACGGCGTCGGAAAAGGAATACGTGCCTGTGCGCGGCGCGGTGCTGAAGTTTTACGACGCGGCGCTCTTTACATTCGAGAAAGCAAATTAGAATAGAGAAAAGGAAGAATCAATATGAAACACGGATTTACCAAGGTTGCAGCGGCTGCTCCCGAGATCCGGGTAGCGGACCCAATGTTCAATGCGGATGCCGTCATCCGCGCCATGGACGAGCACGCGCGCCTCGGCGTGAAGGTGCTCGTGTTCCCGGAGCTGACGCTCACGGGCGCCACCTGCGGCGATCTGTTCTACCAGAACACCCTGCTCGCGGGCGCGGCGGCCGCGCTCGAAAAGGTCGTCAAGGCCTCCGAGGGTAAGGACATGCTCGTGTTCGTCGGCCTGCCGGTCGCGCAGGGCGCGAAGGTGTATGACGCGGCGGCCGCCGTGTGCAACGGCGAGCTGCTCGGCGTCGTGCCGGCCAGCTGCCCGGGCGACAAGCACTTCGCCCTGCCCGGCGCACTGCTCGACGATATTCAGATCGGCGGGCTCGGCCCGGTCGACTTCCACCCGCAGCAGCTGTTCCAGCACAGCGAAGTCAGCGAGCTAAACGTCGCCGTGTTCGTCGGCGCGGACGTGTCCGCCCCGGTGTCCCCGGCTGTGCGCCACGCGCTCGCCGGTGCGACCGTGCTCGTCGAGATGGCGGGCTTCCCGATGGCGACGGACTCTGCCTGCCGCGTGACCACCGCCGTGCGCGCCGAGAGCGCGAAACTGCACGCCGGCGTCGTGCTGGCGGCCCCTGGCTTCGGCGAGTCGAGCACCGACGCGACGTATTCCGGCCTGTGCCTCATCGCTGAGGACGGCAAGGTGCTCGAGAGCGCCGAGGACGGCTGCTCCGATATCGTGACCGAGCTCGACGTGCAGCTGCTCATCGCCGCGCGCCGCAAGGACGCGACCTTCACCGGCGACGCCGCGTCCTATGTCGTCACCGAGTGGGGCGAGGGCGTCGAGGAAACCGTGCTCACCCGCCCGTTCGGCAAGTATCCCTACCGCCCGGACGACCCGGCCGATTATCACGCCGCGGCCAAGCGCCTGCTGCACATGCAGGCCGCCAGCCTCGTGCGCCGCATGCAGTACGCCAATCTCAAGCACCCGGTCGTCGGCATCTCCGGCGGCGTGGACTCCACGCTCGCCGTCATCATCTGTGCCGAGGCCGTGAAGATGATGGGCCTGCCGGCCGACTATGTCACTGCCGTGACCATGCCGTGCTTCGGCACGACCGACCGCACGAAGTCCAACGCCATCATCGTGTCCGAGCAGCTCGGCGCGACCGTGCGCGTCATCGACATCGGCGAGAGCGTCATGCAGCACTTTAAAGACATCGGCCACGACCCTGAAAACCGCAACGTCGTGTATGAGAATTCGCAGGCGCGCGAGCGCACCCAGATCCTCATGGACGTGGCCAACGGCTTTGCCGACGGCGGCATCCATGTCGGCACCGAGGACATGAGCGAGTTTGCCGACGGCTGGTGCACCTACAACGGCGACCACATCTCCATGTACGACGTCAACGCCGGCTCCACCAAGACCATGGTGCAGATGGTCGTGCGCTATGTTGCCGAGACGACGGAGGACAAAGTGCTCGCCAAGGCCCTGCTCGACGTGCTCGACACGCCGGTCAGCCCCGAGCTGCTGCCCCCGACGCGCAACGGCGAGATCGCCCAGAAGAGCGAAGACTCCGTCGGCCCGTATAACCTCCAGGACTTCTTCCTGTACTATCTGGTCGATCACGGCTTCGCGCCCGAGAAGGTGCTGCGTCTGGCCGACATCGCCTACGGCGACGAGTTTGACCACGCGACGCTCAAAAAGTGGCTGCGCAGCTACTGCCGCCGCCTCTTCAGCCAGCAGTTCAAGCGCTCCTGCCTGCAGGACGGCCCGACGCTCAACGGCTTCAGCTTCTCGCCGCGCACCGGCTTCAGCATGCCGTCCGACGGGTCGGATGCCCTGTATCTGGCGACCGTGGACGCACTCAAGTAATCCCATCCTGAAAAATTGTCATGGGCGGACGTGCAAAGTTTGCGCGTCCGCTCTTGATTTTTTGCGTCGAATTGGGTAAGATACTCCTGCGCTATATCCCGCCCGGAGCGGGAACAGCAGCTTTAGGAGGTATCAAAAATGAACAACAGCAATGGTAAGACCCGGCGTCTGGCTGGGCTTGCACTCTTCACCGCCATCGTCGTCGTGCTGCAGCTGCTCGGCAGCTTCATCAAGGTCGGCCCGTTCGCCGTGTCGCTCGTGCTGATCCCGATTGTGGTCGGCGCAGCCGTTTACGGCGTGAGCGCCGGCGCGTGGCTCGGCTTCGTGTTTGGCGTCGTCGTCACGATCGCCGTCGTCACCGGCGCCGATCAGGGCGGTTACATCATGTTTTCCGCGCGCCCGGTCATGACCGTGCTCGTCTGCCTCATCAAGGGCACGGCGGCCGGCCTCGTTGCCGGTGCGCTCTATCGCGCCATCGGCAAAAAGCACCCGCTCGCGGGCGTCATCGTCGCGGCTGCGGCCGCCCCGGTCGTCAACACCGGGCTGTTCGTGCTCGCCATGGTGCTGTTTTATCAGCCGCAGCTGCAGGCGTGGGCCGGCGGCACGGCTGTCGCGACCTATATCGTCACGACCCTCGTGGGCGTGAACTTCCTGCTCGAGCTGGGCGTGAACCTCGTCCTGAGCCCGACCATCACCCGGCTGATCGCGGCCGGCAAGAAAGGCCCGGTGGACTGATATGCTGCTGGCTCTGGACGTTGGCAATACGAATATTGTGATCGGTTTTCTCGACGAGTCCGGCATCCGCAACATTGCCCGTCTGGAGACCGACCGCGACAAGACCGCGCACGAGTATGCCATCTCGCTGCGGCAGGTGATCGAGTTTTCCGGCATCGCGCCGGAGGACATCGACGGCGCCATTTTGTCGTCCGTTGTGCCGCCGATCAACGGCGCGCTCATCGCCGCCGTGCGCATGATCACGGGCATCCGCCCGCTCGTCGTCGGCCCCGGCATGAAAACGGGGCTGAACATCGCGCTCGACAATCCCGCCACCATGGGCAGCGACCTCGTCGTCGGCGCGGCCGCCGCGCTGGCCATCCATGCCCCGCCGCTCATCATCATCGACATGGGCACGGCGACCACCATGACCGTCATCGACCGTGAGGCGCGCGTGCTCGGCGGGGCCATCATTCCCGGCGTGGGCATCTCACTCGAGGCGCTCGCAAGCGGCACGTCGCAGCTGCCGCACATCTCGCTCGACGCACCGAAAAAATGCATCAGCACCGACACGGTCGAGGCCATGCGCTCCGGCAGTGTCTACGGCACGGCGGCCATGCTCGACGGCATGATCGAGCGCATGGAGGCCGAGCTCGGCGAGCCCGCCGCCGTCATTGCGACCGGCGGCCTCGGCGGCTGCATCATCCCGTACTGCCGGCGCGAGATCACGTACGATAAGAACCTGCTGCTCAACGGCCTGTGGGCCCTGTATCAGAAGAATAAGCGCAAACGCTAAGTGCGCGCACCGACGCATCGGCGTCACGGAGACAACTCCGTGACGCCGATGTTTTTTGCCAGCGCGGCGGAGCCGAGACCGGGGGCGGCGCATCATCGGTACCGCTGGAGGCGGCCATGACCTTTCCACCTCATCCGGCAAGCAGAGCTTGCCACCTTCTCGGCGAGGAGAAGGCATCGCACGCTCCGACTGCTTCTGCAGGGAGAGAACTACAGGTGCACGGCGGGGCGGAGACCTGTACATACAACAAAACCGGAAGAGGTGGCTGCCCCTTCCGGTTTTCTATCCTGTTTTGCGTTTGTGCCTGCGGTCAGTCCCTGCTGTCATGGCGGTCGTCGTGACGCTGTGCGCGCTCCGCGGCGTGGTCGGCGTGGCGCTGCGCCTTTTCGGCCAGGTGGTCGGCATGGCGCTGCGCGCGCTCGGCTGCATGCTCGGCGTGACGGCGCGCCTTTTCGGCCGCGTGCTGTGCCTTGCGGGCCAGCTCCGCTGCCTGGCGCTGCTCGCGCGCGACCTGCTCCTCCGCCTGGCGGCGCAGGCGCGCCTCGAGCTGCTGCTCATGGCGCAGCTGCTGCTCGGTGGCGTGCTGCTCGTGCCGCTCCTGACGCGCGGCCGTGTGCTCGGCATGCCGCTCGAGCAGCTCCGCTTGATGCTGGGCGCGGCGCTCGTTTCGCTCGGCGCGCTCGCGCTCGATGCGTGCGTGCAGCTGCGCGCGGCGGGCCTCGATACGGGCTGCGCTCGAGGGGTGGTTTGCGCGGAAGTCGTGGTCGAGGTGGTCGCGCCGCTCGCGCACGTGCTCGACGAGCTCGGGATAGTCCTGCTCGACGCGGTCGATAAGGCTGTCACGCTCGACCTCGAGGTCGGTGAATACGTCGTCCTCGGAGTTGCCGAGCAGCGCGGCCAGCTCGTCCGTGTGGCCCTCCAAATGCAGCAGCACCTCGTCGGTGTCGATGCTGCCGAAGTGGAAGTCTTCGTTGAGGAAGTGCTCGAGCATGGTGCGGCGCTCCGCGACGTCGTCCGTCGTGCGCATACGCGCGAGCAGCAGCTGCACGTTGCGCTCGATCTGCACCTCAGCGTCCGCTCCGTAGAGCCACTCGAGCTCCTGGAGCTGGCGGATGTCATCCATGTTGTCGGGGATGCGCTGCTGCGACCCGCCGATGTCGACGGCTGCGCCGGCATCGCGCAGCGCGCCCTGAATCGTGCGGCGCACGGCGCCGGATTCGATCAGCTCCCCGGCCTCAAAGTGCCGCAGCTGGTCGTTGACCTCGCCGATGTGCTCGGTCAGGTAAAAGCGCACGCCCTGCGCGCGCAGCTTGCGGTTGAGCGCGACGAGCCGGTCGCACGCCGTGATGTCCACGCTCACGATGGCGCTGCCGTCGACGATGACGGCCTGCGTGTCCGGCTGCACCGCACCCTCAATGTCCTCCTGAAAGCGGCGGATGTTGGCAAAAAACAGGCTGCCGCTGAAGCGGTAGAGCACGATGTGCGGCAGCGCCTGCACGCCGCTGACGCGGTCGATCGGGAAGAACCCGGCCTTGCCCGGCAGCGTACCGAGGAAGGTGCGCTGGGGCGCGGTCGCGCGCATGAGCACGTCGATGAACGACAGCACCATGCCCACGAGCACGCCCTTGATCGCGCCGAGCAGCAGCACGCCCAGAAACGCCCCGGCAAAGATGCCGAGCTCCACGCGGTTGACGCGCCAGAGCCGCCGCGCGATGCCGAACTCCGTCGCCCCGATGAGCGCGTTGACGACGATGGCCGTCAGCACCGGCACGGGCAGGAAGCGGATGAGCGGCGTGGCGACGAGCAGCACGACGAGCATGGTCACGCTCGCCATGACGGACACGAGCTGTGTTTTGCCGCCGTTGCGCTCGTTGACGGCCGTGCGCGACACGCTGCCCGACACGACGCAGCAGCCGACGAGCCCGGCGGTGACGTTGCAGACGGCATACGTTGCGATCTCGCGGCGGCCGTTGAGACGGTAGCCGTTTTTCTGCGCCGTGCCGGCCGAGGCCAGCAGTGTCTCGGCCAGAATGACGGCCGCGACCGGCAGCGTTGCCACGAGCGCCTGCGTGAACGGCAGCGCAGTCAGATCCGGCAGCGCGACCTTCGGCAGGCCGCGCGGCACGGCGGCCAGCAGCGCCACGCCCCAGTCGGCCAGCGGCGCAAACGCGCCGAGCAGCCCGCCGAGCACCATCATCACGAGCACCCATGGCACCTTCGGCCATTTGCGCGGCGCGATGAGCAAAACTGCAAGCGTTCCGAAGCCGAGCGCGGCGGTCGGCCAGTTAATGACCGCTGCTGCGTCAAAGATGTGCCCCAGCAGCTCGAAAAGCTCGCCCGTGCCGGTGCCGGAGCCGAGCAGCTTCGGTACCTGCATGAGGATGATCTCGCAGCAGACGCCGCTGATGAACCCGCCCATGACGGGCTCGGAGATGTAATCAACGGCCTTATCCGCACGCACGAGCGCGAACACGGCCAGCCACAGCGCGACGTACAGTGTCAGCACCGGCACGACGCGCATGGCCTCCGCGCCGCCGGGCGTGACGCCGAGCGATGTGACCACCGCGCCGATCATGGCGGCCGGCGCGGCATCGACGCCGAAGATAAACTCCCGCGTCGTGCTGAGCATCGCAAACAGCAAAATCGGCACCAGCGACCCGTACAGCCCATAGACCGGCGGCAGACCGGCCAGCTGGGCATAGCCCATCGAGATCGGGATGGACAGCAGCGCGATGAGCACGCCGGAGAACAGATCCGGCCCGAGCTGCGCCTTGTCATACCCGCGCAGGGAGGCGAACAGCGGCTGGGAAAGCGCTTTCATGGCATCACCTGGTTTTTCCAATAGAATGTGTCCCGCTCAGGCGAGCAGGGGGTCGAGCCCGGCGCCGGGCCGGGCATTGCGCTTGACTTTCGGCCGGTCGATGCGCGAGTGCCCCGCCAGTGCAGTGACGGCAGGGAGATCGGCGTTGCCGAATGCGTATTTCATGCCGCGCATCTCTTTCCGCAACACCGGGCAAAATGAATAAAAACAGAATACCACATTTGGGGAATATGTCAAGACGCGGCGCGGGGTGATGTGCGGTGCGATGCCGGGGGCCGCTGGAGATGGCCGTGACCTTTCCACCTCATCCGGCAAGCAGAGCTGGATGCCTTCTCCTCAAGGAGAAGGCAGCGCACGCTCCCGCCATTTCCGAAAGGAAGGCAGAGCACGCAAAAACGGGGCTGACCGGCCGGTCAGCCCCGTTTCGTTGCTGCAAAAGTCAAGCGACCTCGACGACACCGCCGTCGAGCACGCGCACGGTATGGCCCGTCTGCACGGCGGCGAGAAATTCGTCGCCCAGGCAGTCAATGACCGGCATATCGGCGTCCGTCCACACGGACGCGAGGATCGCGCCCGAGGCCGCCAGCGAGTCGATATGCTTGGAAAAGAGCATACACGCCGGCTGCTGCCCGGAGGCGCAGGCCGTGTAGAGCACCATGCCGCCGGTGGTGGAGCCGATGGTCTCCGGCAGGCACAGGGCCTTGCCGATCATCGGCTTTTTATACAGGTCGGGGTTGTTCTGGTCGCCGCATTTGACCTGCTTGTCGTGGAACATCAAGGCCATCTGATAGCTGGCGAGCGTGTTGAAGCCGCCGTGCGACACGAGGGCTTCCGCCTCGCACGTGCCGGGGCAGATGACGCGACCCTGAAACTGTTTCATATTAGTTGGCCCCCTTCGTAATCATGGTGATGATCTCTTCCTCGGTGTAGTAGCGCGCAGTCGTGTACGTGCGCAGCTTGTTCGACGAGGTGATGACGGGCATGGCTTTGCTGAGCGGATTGTTCATGTACATGAGCGGGCAGATGTAGCTGAGCACGACGCCGGTGTTGCGCAGGCGGGGCGCGTACTCGGTCTTTTCAAATTCCTCGATGACGCCGGGCGCGGCGGTGAACACCGTCGGGATGCAGACCTTGCGCTGGCCGTGCGCCTTGAGGCTTGCCTCGACGCGCTCGGTCGTGTCGATGAGCTGGTGGAGCGTCATGTGCGGGCAGCCCATGAAGCACAGCTTCGGCTTGGCGTTGAGGTTCTTCCACACGCACGGATAGCTCTCGCGCACGCGCTGGAGCTCCGCGTCGTCGATGACGTACACCGGCGCACCGTCGCGGATGAGTGCCTCGCCCTGCTGCACGGCCTCGGGCGTGAGGTGCTCGATGTGGTACAGGCCCACGGCGCCGTTGGACGCGGTGGCCGCGCCGAAGTCCTTGAGATACGCAATGGCGTCCTCATTGATCTCCGTGCCGATCCACTGGTCGAGCCCCTTGACATACGGCACTTTTTCCATGACCTTCATGCCGATGGCGGAGCCGAGCAGCTGCGGCTCGGGCTTTTTCGTCGTGCGCACCTCAACGATCCAGTCGGCCTTGCGCCCGTCGTCGGTCAGGAAACCGAAATACGGCACGCAGCCCGCGATGGAGCCCATGAGCTCGATCATGCCGGAGTTGCGGTTGCAGCGCGCGCCGAGCACGCTGTTGGCGTACACCACGGCGGACGACTCCGCCCACGAGAGCACCTCACCCTGCTTGGGCTTGTTGCCCACCTCGTCGAGGTAGCAGGTGCAGGTGTAGTCCTTGTCGCTGAGGATGCCGAGCTTTTTGAGCTGGGCCTCGTAGCGCGCCTGCTGCTTATACATGAACTGGTGGAACACCAGGTCCTGCAGCGGGTTCGAGGGGACGTTCTTGTCGAGCGGGAGCGGGTCGGCGGTGAATTTCTGCTCGGAAAACGCGCCGGCTTCGATCAGCTGGTCATACAGGTCATAGACCGGCTTCATGGCGTTGATGCCGAAGCTGATGACCGTGTGGCCGTAGGTGCTCGTGACGGGCACCATCTTTTCCGCGCCGAAGGCGTCGCCGTACATGACGAGCGTTTTCATGACCTTGGCCATGACTTCGCCCTTGCTGCCGTCGAGCACGGCCTGCTGTTCGGGTGTCAGTTTCATGGGGAATCGACCTCCTTGTGCATACATTTACTGTGAATTTCTTGACAAGAATTATAGCCTAATTTGGGCAAAAATGCAAGGGGCATTTGCGCACAAGTGGGTGTGTGAAACATCCCCGCCGCCCGGCGGGGATGCTGCTCATTTTTCCGTGCGGGCAGCTTTGGCCGGCAGCGGGATCTGCGCGAGGACGACGGCGAGGAACATCAGCACGCAGCCGAGGTATTCGCGCGGGGTCATGCTCTGGTGCAGGATAATCGCGCCCGCGATGACGGCGAACACGCTCTCGAGACTCAGCAGGATGGTGACGACCGTGGGGTTGGAGTCCTTCTGCGCGAGGATCTGCAGCGTGTAGCCCACACCGCACGAGAATACGCCCACATACAGCAGCGGCAGCGCGCACGAGAGCAGAGCGGAAACGTCCACGTGCTCGAAAAACGGGATGCAGACGGCCGACCACAGCCCCGCGAACAGAAACTGCACGCAGCTGAGCTTCACCCCGTCGCACCCGCTGCCGAAGTGGTCGATGACCAGAATGTGCACGGCAAAGCACACCGCGCACACGAGCACGAGCAGGTCGCCCGCGGCGAGCCGGAAGCTGCCCTTGATGCACAGCAGGTACAGAGACACGACCGACAGCGCGACCGCGACCCACACCGGCAGGCTGACCTTGCGTTTCAAAAACAGGCCAAACACCGGCACGAGCACCACGTACAGCGCCGTGAGAAAGCCCGCCTTTCCGGCATCCGTCCCGGCGGCGATGCCGGCCTGCTGGAAGTTCGAGGCGATGGCCAGCGCCGTACCGCAGCAAAAGCCGCCGAGCCAGAGCTGTTTGCGTCCGGCGCGTTTTTCCGCCTCCGTGGGCTGCGGGCGGTCCTTGCGCGTGGCATTCAGCACTGCGATGAGCACCAGCAGGGCGAGCACGGCAATGAAATAGCGCACGGCGTTGAAGGTGAATGTGCCGATCGTATCGGCGCAGACGTCCTGCGCGACGAAGGCAGTGCCCCAGATGAGCGCGGCCAGGATCGGGAAAACGACTTGACGGATCTGATTGTGTTTCATAGCGGGAACCCCTTGGCAATGTCGGCGGCAAATACAAAAGCAGTCAGACTCTCCTCGCCTGACTGCCGGTAGGTGCGCACCCGTGCCCATAGCATAGTACAGGCGCGGGCGCTTGTCAATCGGTTCTTTGCTGTAAATCGCGAAATTTTTTTACGCCTTGTGCGCGCGGCCGCCGCTGTGCATGGCGGCGTGCTCCTTGGCGATCTCGGCATAGAGCGCGGGGGCCGTCCAGGCGGCGTTCGTGTCCGTCAGCATGGCCTTGAGCGCGACGGGCGGGATGTGCGCGGCGCGCCACCCCTGCAGCATCCCCTCGAGCAGGCCGGGGCGGAAGTGCGCCATGACGAGCATCTCCCCCGGGAGCGGGGCGGCGGGGACATCGGCTGCGCGCGGCAGCACGCCGGCCAGCGCGCCGATCGGCTGACCGAAATCGGCCGGATCGACCGCCTGCACCCGGATGCCGAGCCGCAGGCACACGACCTGCATTTTGCCGAGCTTTTGGGGGGCGATTTGATAGGCGAGTAGGGTGGGGGTCATATCAGAGCACCTGCTTCCAGATCAGAATGAGATACGCCACGGCCGCGCACTGCAGGCACAGCAGCGCGGGAAAGCCGAAGCGAAATTCCTTGTGTTTTGTCTTGTGGTGGAACACGCGCATACCCAGCGTGCCGCCGAGTGCCCCGCCGAGCGCGGCGAGGGCAAAGAGCGTGCCCTCCGCGATGCGCCACTTACCGGCGCGGGCCTTTGCCTTGTCGATGCCCATGGCGGCAAAGGCGATGACGTTGATGGCGGCAAGATAGATGAAGAGATAGCTCATCGGCGGCCGCCTTTCGCACCGGATCTTCCGGGTTTGCTGCCGGGCTTGCCGCCGGACTTTCCGGAGGCGGCGGGCTTTCCGGCTCTGCCGGGCCTGGCGGACTTTTCGTGCTTTGCGTTTTGCGCGCTGCGTGCGGCTGCGGGCTTTTTGCCGCCGCCGTAGACCTTGCCGTATTTGCGCTGGGGCGGCTGGGGTTCGGCGGGGCTGGACTGCTTGCGCCGGTCGGTCATCGGACGCACGAGGCAATCCTTGCCGAAGCCGATCAGATCCTCGCGCCCGGCCTCGTGCAGCGCCTGAATGACGAGCCGGCGCTTGTCCGGCCGGCGCCACTGCAGCAGCGCGCGCTGCATGTCCTTTTCGTGCGGCGTTTTGGCGACGTAGACGGGCTGCATCGTGCGCGGGTCAATGCCGGTGTGGTACATGCACGTGCTGATCGTGCCGGGGGTGGGGTAAAAATCCTGCACCTGCTCGGGCTGGCGGCCGCGGCGGTTGAGATACTCCGCGAGGGCCACGGCGTCCGAAAGCGTGCTGCCGGGGTGCGAGCTCATGAGGTACGGCACGACGTACTGTTCCTTATCATACTTGTGGTTGAGCTGGCGGTATTCGTCCATGAAGCGCTCGTACGTGCCGATGTGGGGCTTGCCCATATAGTCGAGCACGGTGTCGATGCAGTGCTCGGGCGCGACCTTGAGCTGGCCGGAGATGTGGTAGCGCACGAGCTCGCGGAAGAACGCGTCGTTATCGTCGCAGAGCATGTAGTCATAGCGGATGCCGCTGCGCACGAACACCTTCTTCACGCCGGGGATCTGGCGCAGCTTGCGCAGCAGGGCGAGGTAGTCCGAGTGATCGGCGTCGATGTTCGGGCACGGCGTCGGCGCGAGGCATAGCCGGTTCGGGCACATGCCGCGCTCCAGCTGCTGACGGCACGACGGGTGGCGGAAGTTTGCCGACGGGCCGCCGACGTCCGACACGTAGCCCTTCCAGAGCGGGTGATGCGTCATGGCCTCGACCTCGCGGATGACGCTCGCGTGGCTGCGGCTCGTGATCATGCGGCCCTGGTGGAACGCCAGCGCGCAGAAATTGCACCCGCCGAAGCAGCCGCGGTTGTGGATCACGCTGAAGCGCACCTCCTCGATCGCGGGCACGCCGCCGAGCGGCTCGTACATGGGGTGCCACTCGCGCGTGTAGGGCAGCTCGGCCACGCGGTCGAGCTCCTTCGTGTCGAGCGGCATGGCGGGCGGGTTGATGATCAGATAGCGCCCCTCGCACGGCTGGATCATGGCGCGGCCGCGGATGGGGTCGTGCTCGGCGTACTCGGTGCGCGTGGCCTCGGCATAGAGGCGCTTATCGTCGCGCACGTCCTCAAACGACGGGAGCGTGATGTGGTCAAATTTGCACACGGAGGGCTCGCGCGTGATGTAGCCCGTGCCGGGGATGTCCGTCATCGTGCGCACGGACTGCTTTTTCTTCAGCCGGTGAGCGATCTCGATCGTCGCGGCCTCGCCCATGCCGTAGACCAGCAGGTCGGCCGGGGCGTCAAAGAGGATGGCGCGGCGCACCTGATCGTCCCAGTAATCGTAGTGCGCAAAGCGGCGCAGGCTCGCCTCGAGCGAGCCGAGGATGATCGGCATATCGGGGCCGAAGGCCTCGCGTGCGCGGTTGCAGTAGACGATGGCCGCGCGGTCCGGCCGGCAGCCGGCGCGCTTGCCGGGGGAGTAAAAATCCTCGCTGCGGCGGCGCTTGGCCGCCGTGTAGTGCGCGACCATGGAGTCGAGATTGCCGGCGCCGATGAACACGCCCAGCCGCGGCCGGCCCATGGCGCGGAAGGCCTCCGCGTCGTGCCAGTCCGGCTGTGCGAGCACGGCTACACGCAGACCTTCGGCCTCGAGCACGCGGCTGATGACCGCCGTGCCGAAGCTTGGATGGTCGACATACGCATCGCCGCCGACGACGAGCGCATCGTACCACCACCAGCCGCGCTCGTGCATCTCCTCGGCGGAGACGGGCAGAAAATCACACCGTTCCATGCGTCACCGTCCTGTGGATGAGCCGGCCCATGAGCAGCAGATGCGCGCGCACGCCGGGGTCGCGCCCGATCTGCACGAAACCGCTGCGCTGATAGAACGTAATGGCGCGGGCGTTGTTTTCCGACACATGCAGGCGCACGGCGCTGCGGTCATGATTCTCATAAAACCAGAACGCATAGCCAAGCAGCTGGATCGCCCAGCCGCGGCCGCGATATTCCGGCAGCATATACAGCAGGCTGATCCAGCCGCAGCCGGCCTGCTCGTCGCGCCCGGGGTCGAGCTCGACCAGACCGACCACGCGGTCCCCGCTCAGGACGCGCACGACGGAGCCGGGGTGCTCCTGCGCGTGGCGGGCGGCGCTGCGGGCATAGAGCTCGGGCACGAAGCCCTCGTCCGTTTCGTGCACGTTGCGCCAGGCGTCCCGGTAGCACTGGAGGTAAAACGCCTCGTCGCGCGGGAAGCGCAGCGGCTCATAGCGCAGGTTCTCCGCGCCGCTGCCGCTGCCGCGCCACCAGGTCTGGCGGCCGAACGTGCTCAGCGCGGGCGGGAGGTGGCGGTTGTCGTTATAATACTCCACAGTCGTGCGCTCGCCGTCGACGAGCAGCAGACTCACGGACGTGTTGTCGCCATAGGGCAGGGTGGCCATCTCGCTGTTCGGGATGCCCAGCACCGTGCACAGGTAGGCGCGGATGGCCATGCCGTGGCTCACGAGGGCGATGGTCTGCCCATCGTGCCGCGCGGCAAGGTCGGAGATGGCGCGGGCCATGCGCTTTTGCACCGCACGGATCGGCTCGCAGCCGGGCACGGACCAGCGGTCCGGATCCGTGTTGAAATAGCGCATCTGCTCCGGAAAGTCGTGCTCCACGTCGCCCCAGGCGCGGCCCTCCCACACGCCCATGCAGATCTCCGTCAGGCGCGGCGTGGCCACGGCCGGAATGTCGTGATAGCGCGTGATCGCCTCGGCCGTCGCGCGTGCGCGCGACAGATCGCTGCAGTAGAGCGCGTCAATGTGCTCGCGGCGGAACCGCTGCGCGAGCGCGTCGATCTGCTGCAGGCCGAGCGGGGTGATGCTCCCGTCCCAGTGTCCCTGGATGCGGCGGTAGAGGTTGCCCTCCGCTTCCGCGTGCCGGATCAGATAAATTTTCGTCATTGCGGGCCTCCAAAACTTGACCATAATGGAATCATACAGTATAATAATCTGAATCCGCGCTTTTGTTCCGCGCGGGAATGTGTCAGCACCTGTACGAGCGCATTATACCGTGTTTTTGCAGCGCGCACAAGTGCTTTGGAGGGCAAAGTGAAAGTAATCCACCTCATCAGCGGGGGCGACACCGGCGGCGCCAGGACGCACGTTTACTCCCTGCTGAAATATCTCGGTCAGATCATCGACGTGCAGCTCGTGTGCTTCCGCGGCGGTGATTTTGCCGACGGCGCGGCCGCGCTCGGCATCCCGACGATGGTGCTCGACGGAGGCTTTCTGCCGAACCTCGCCGCGCTCAAAAAGCTGATCCGCGCGGGGGAATACGACCTCGTGCACTGCCACGGCTCCATGGCCAACGTCATGGGCGCCATGCTCAAGGCGAGCGTGCACGTGCCGGTCATCAGCACCGTGCACAGCGACTACCGGCTCGACTATCTCGGCCGGCCGTTCGCCCGCGCCGTTTACGGCACGCTCAATATCTGGGCGCTGCACCGGCTCGATTACCGCGTGTGCGTGTCCGACCCCATCCGCCAGCGGCTGATCGACCGCGGCTTTGAGCCAAACCGGCTCTTTTCCATCTACAACGGGCTTGACTTTTCCCATGTCGTGCCCAAGACCGACCGCGCGGCGTATTTTGCGCAGTTCGGGTATACGGTTCACGAGGGCGACGTCATTGCGGGCATTGCCGCCCGGCTCGACCCCGTCAAGGACATCCCGACGCTCATCCGCGCCGTGGCTCTGGCCCAAAAGGCCTGCCCGCAGCTGCGGCTCGCCATCGCGGGCGACGGCAAGGAGCGCAAAAAGCTCGAGGCGCTCACAAAAGAGCTGGGGCTTACCGACAGCGTGTTCTTCCTCGGCTGGGTCAACGACCTGGACAGCTTTTACGGCGCGCTCGACATCAATACGCTCTCGTCCCTGTCGGAGGCATTTCCCTATGCGCTGCCCGAGGGCGCGCGCGCACATCTGGCCACCGTCGCCTCGAACGTCGGTGGCGTGCCGGCCATCATCGAGCACGGTGTGACCGGCCTGCTCATCGAGCCCGGCGACGTGCGCATGCTCGCTGCCTACCTCGCGCGCTACGCGCTCGACGAAAACTACCGGCACGAGATGGGCGAGGCGCTCTACCGGCGCGGCAAGGCCGACTTCTCCGAGGAGGCCACCGGCCTGCGCCAGCTGGAGATCTACAACGCCGTTTTCCGCATGGAGCGCAACCGGCGCGACGGTGTGCGCGACGGTGTGCTCATCTGCGGGGCCTACGGCTTCGGCAACGCGGGCGACGATGCCATTTTGCAGGCCATCATCGGCGAGATGCGCCGCATCGACGCGAACATGCCCGTGACCGTGATCTCCCGCCGGCCGAAGGATACGCGCAGCGCCTACGGCGTCAACGCGTGCAATCGGTTTCATTATCTGGCCATCCGGCGCGTGCTGCGCCGGAGCCAGCTGTTCATCAGCGGCGGCGGCAGCCTGATGCAGGACGTCACGAGCCGCCTGAGCCTGTGGTATTATCTCAGCACGATCCGCCTGGCGCACCGCTGCGGCTGCAAGGTGCAGATGTACGGCTGCGGCATCGGCCCGATCGTGTACGAGCGCGACCGGCAGCTCGCCGCACGTGTCATCAACACCTGCGTCGATAAGATCACCCTCCGCGAGCCGGACAGCCGCGAGACGCTTTCGGACTTCGGCGTCACGGAGCCGGAAGTGATCCTCGCGTCCGACCCCGCGCTCACGCTGCAGGCCGCCGAGCGCGGCCGCATCGACCGCATCCTGCGCGAGCACGATATGGACCCGGACGGCAAATATATCGGCTTCGTACTGCGCAAGTGGCCCGGCATTGAGGAAAAGGCCACCGTGTTCGCCGCCGGCGCCGTGTACGCCTACCTGAAATACGGCCTGACGCCGGTGTTCCTCAGCATCAATTTCCGCACCGACGGCGAGGCCAGCCAGCTCGTCACGGAGCACCTGAGCATCCCGTTTCATGTGCTCGGCGAGCAGATGTCCACGGGCGAGGTGATCGGCGTGCTCTCGCGCATGACGGCTGTCGTGTCCATGCGATTGCACGGGCTGATCTTTGCCGCCGGGCAGGGCGTGCCGCTCATCGGCGTCGCCTACGACCCGAAGGTCACGGCGTTTCTCGACTATGTCGAGCAGACAAACTATATGCAGTTCGAGGCAGTCAACGAAGAGGACCTGTCCGATCAGATTGATGCGGCTGTCGCGCTTGCCGGCAGAGGCGAGGAGCTGCGCCGCCGCACCGAGCTGCTCAACCGGCAGGAGGACAACAACCGCGCCACAGCCGCCCGGCTGCTGGGGAAGGAGTAAACGAGCATATGATCCGCAGCGCTGTTCTGGTTTCCGGCAAGGGAACAAAATTGCAAAGTTTGCTGGACTCCGTGTTCTTCGGCGAGATCCCGGAGCTGCAGCTCGTCGCCGTCATCTCGTCCGACGCCAACGCTTACGCGCTCAAGCGCGCGCGCAACGCCGGCATCGAGACTGTCGTCGTCGAGCCGGCCATGTTCCCGAACGATACGTCGTACGACATGGCCATCCGCAACAAGCTCAAGGATATGGACATCGAGCTCGTCATCAACGCGGGGTTTTACCCCGGCGTCGGCCGCGAGACGGCGAAGAGCTTTCGCAACAAGGTCATTGCGGTGCAGCCGTCGCTCGTCCCGGCGTTCGAGACGCTGCGCGGCGACGCGGTGCACGAGGCGGTGCTTGCCCGCGGCCTGAAGGTTACGGGGGCGACGGCGTACCTCGTGGACGAGACCGGCGGCGTCGGCCCGGTGCTGCTGCAGAAGGCCGTGCCCGTGCTTGAGGACGATGATGTCACGACGCTCAAGCGCCGCGTGCTCACCGATGCGGAGTGGAAGCTCCTGCCCGAGGCGGTCAAGCGCTTTTGCGCCGGGAAGATCCGGCTGCACGGCGGCCGCGCCCAGCTGCTCGAGTGAACATGAGATAAAAAAATCAGCCCCGAACCAACACGGTTCGGGGCTGTATTGCTTTTATCTTCAGCCGGCCATGAGGTGCACGCGGATGATGCCGTCGGCCGCCTTGAGCGCCGCCATGAACGCCTCCATCGTCGTCTGCATGTTCTCGGTCGCGGCCGTGATCGTTACCGGGGCGACGCCGCTCGTCGGGATGCTCTGGTTGATGGTGAGTATATTTGCACCGTTTTCGGCAAAAATAGCGAGGACGGACGACAACACGCCCTGCCGGTCGAGCAGCTCGAGGTTGAACGTCACCAGATGGCCGCGCGACATGTCCTGAAACGGGGACACGAAGTCCTTGTATTTATAAAACGCGCTGCGGCTGATGTCCACGCGCGCCACGGCGTCCGCCACCGTGCGCACCTGGCCGGTCTCGAGCAGTTCCTTGGCCTCGATCACCTTGGCGAAGATCTCGGGCAGGACGCTCGCCTCCACGAGATAGTATTTCGGTTTGCTGCCTGCTGCCATGGGCGGGACCTCCTTTGTACGTGTACTGCGGGCAAATGTTTGCCCGTACAATACAGTGTAACACATCTCTGGCGGCAGTGCAAGGATTATTCGGAAGGAGCCGATGAATTTTGGGTGGATTTCTCGCGTGCATCCTCGCCGGGGCGGCGATGAGCATTCAGGGCGTGATGAACACGCGCCTGTCCGAGCACATCGGCACGATGGAGACCAACGCCTTCGTGCAGTGCGTGGCGGCGGTGCTGTCGCTGCTGGTGCTGGTGTTCTGGCGCACGGGCAGCTTTGCCGCGCTGGGCGCCGCGCCGAAATACTGCTGGTTCGGCGGTGTGCTGGCGCTGGCCATCACGGTCACGGTTATGCTCGGCATGGGCAGGCTCGGCCCGACGCTCGCCGTGGCGACGATCCTCATCGCGCAGCTTTCTGCGGCCGCGGCCATCGACGCCTTCGGCATCATGGGCACGGAAAAGCTCGCCTTCGGCTGGAGCAAATGGGCGGGACTCGCGCTGATGACGGGCGGCGTGCTGCTCTTTAAAATGAAATGAGACGGTGAGACGGGCCAACGAGACCCACTGCGTTGGGCTCTCGTTGGAAGAGCTGCAGCTTGCTGCAGCGCACGCAGGATGCACCAGAGCCGCATCCTGCGCACGTTTGCGAGCCGAGCGGTATTTTCTCCGCCGCACATGTCGCCGGGGAAATGATTGGAATTTCTTTGCGCCTACGGGCGCAAACTCTGCGAGGCTTTTTACAGATCAAACAGATCAAAATGAGGCGGCGAGCATAGCTCGCCGCCTCATTTTTTGCTTTTCTTACAGGCCGATGCTCGCAAGGAAGTCCGCGATGCCGGAGGACTTGATGAATGCGAAGACTGACGCGAAGTCGTAGTGTTCATACGCCGCATCCCAGATGCGGTCGGGGCTGCCGCCGGTCGCAAGGCCGACGCCGAGCACGATCTCGCCGACGATCAGGACGCACAGCGCGATGATGAGAATGGTTTTCCAGGCTTTTTTCATGCGGCGATCTCCTTTCTGCACCAGCGCTTGCCCGTGCGCACGAGCAGCCGGACCCAGCCGATGACCATGCGGATGAACAGCCAGACGGCCAGCCAGATCACGACAAGCGCGATGGCGATCACGGCGGCGCCGCCGCCGAGCAGAATGAGCATATCCGCCACCATGGGCAGACCGATGAAGGCCGTCGCGATCAGGCCCACACCGCCCGCGCCGCATGCGGCGCCGACGGCCAGCACGGCCAGATCCAGCACCAGCAGCACGGCCAGCACCGGCACGCCGATGATGATCGCGCCGAGCGTGTAGAGAATCGCCAGAAAGACGTTCGTCTTGTAGGCTGGCTCGTCGTAATAGGCTTCGTCATAATACCCTTCTTCGCCGTCGGTGGCGTAGTTCGGGTCGTCATTGTAGCCGTCATCCGCGGGCTGCTCGTCGTAGTAGCCGTCATCCGCGGGCTGCTCGTCGTAGTAGCCGTCGTCCGCGGGCTGCTCGTCATAGTAGCCGTCGTCCGTAGGCTGCTCGTCGTAGTAGCCGTCGTCGGCGGGCTGCTCATCATAGTAGCCGTCGTCGGCGGGCTGCTCATCATAGTAGCCTTCCTCGGGCTGCTCGTCAAACGAGAACTGACCGTCGAGCACGGGCGCGGCGGGCTGCTCGTCGCAGGTGTCCTCGGCGGCCTGGTCGGCATAGGCCGGCTGGGGAGCAGGCTGCGGCGCGATGGGGCGGTACTGCTCGGCACGCGGGCGCGGCTGCGGCGCACGCCTGGGCTGCACCTGCTCGGGCGCGACTACGGGCGCGGCGGCCGGCGTGATCTTGCCGCTGTCGGCATACCGGATGAGGGCAACGGCGACTTTGGTCGGGTTGCCGATCTCCTGAATGAGGCGCTCCTCATCGGGGGCGTTGTCAAACATGTTCTCCATCTGCGCGATGAGCGCCTGACGGGTATTGTCGTCGGTGATCAGGCCGAGCAGACTGCTGATCTCCGCCATGTAACTCTGTCTGTTAATAGATGGTCACCTCCAAGGGGTTCGATTGCATCTTGAAATAGCATCTCTAATTTACATATTATATTGCACGAATGGTGCGCGGTCAAGCCCGAAATGCACTTTTCGGCCGTGACCCAGCTCTTGACAGGCGCTGCGCGGCGGGGTATCCTGTGGAAAAAGGACCGGTTTTCCGAAAAGCCGGAAAGGAGTGGAACGCATGGAACAAGAGCGCCCCTACACCGAAGCAGAACCTGAAACGGCGGCCGGGACCGCCGAAACCATGACCGAGACCGCCGAAACTGCGGCCGAAGCGGCCGCGCCGAAAAAGCCGCGCGAGCCGTTTTTCCGCCGCCAGCGCCGCGAGCTTTCCGACGCCTGGCGCGAGATCTACTGCAACAGCCGCGCGCGGCGCATCCGCACGTGGCAGATCGCGGTGTTCGCACTGCTGATCGTCGAGGTGACCGTCATGGCCATCGCGCTCAACCCGGTCTACTGGATCGGCACCGCGCTGCTCGTGTTCTGGTGCGCGGGGCAGCTGTTTGACCGCCGGCCGGCGCGGCACTCCGTCGCCGCGGTCGTGCTGTATTTTATCATCGCCGTCATGATCGGTGTTTTTGCGGTGCAGGAGCTGCTTGGTGCTTGACAAGCGGCGGCGGATTCTATACACTATATAAGTTACCCCATACATTATGAAATACGTCCGCGCGGGATCTCTGCGCGGCATACAGAGGAGTGTTGCGCTTATGGCCAAAGAAAAGAAGGTCGAGCAGATCACCGATATGGAAGTCGACTTCGCCCAGTGGTTCACCGACGTGTGCACCAAGGCGGAGCTCGTGGATTATTCCGATGTCAAGGGCCTGTTCATCATGCGCCCGTATGGCTATGCCATCTGGGAGAACATCCAGAAGATACTCGACGGCAAGTTCAAGGCGACCGGTCACCAGAACGTGTCCATGCCGATGCTGATCCCCGAGAGCCTGCTGCAGAAGGAGAAGGACCACGTTGAGGGCTTCGCGCCCGAGTGCGCGTGGGTCACGATGGGCGGCAGCGAGGAGCTGCCGGAGCGCCTGTGCGTGCGCCCGACGTCCGAGACGCTTTTCTGCGAGCACTGGAGCCACATCGTGCACAGCTGGCGCGATCTGCCGTGCCTGTATAACCAGTGGTGCAGCGTCATGCGCTGGGAGAAGACCACCCGTCCGTTCCTGCGCGGGCGTGAGTTCCTCTGGCAGGAGGGCCACACCCTGCACGCCACCGAGGCCGAGGCCCGCAAGGAGACGCTGCAGATGCTCGAAATTTATGCCGATACCTGCGAGCAGGAGCTGGCCATGCCCGTCATCCGCGGCAACAAGACCGACAAGGAGAAGTTCGCCGGCGCTGTGAACACCTATACGATCGAGTGCATGATGCATGACCACAAGGCGCTCCAGTCCGGCACGAGCCACTACTTCGGCGACGGGTTTGCCCGCGCGTTTGACATCACCTACACCGACAAGAACAACCAGCAGGCCTATCCGCACCAGACCTCGTGGGGCATGTCCACGCGCGTCATCGGCGGCCTGATTATGACCCACGGCGACAACAGCGGCCTTGTCCTGCCGCCGCACATCGCGCCGATCCAGGTGATCGTGCTGCCGATCGCGGCGCACAAGCCCGGCGTGACCGAGAAGGCCGAGGAGCTTGTCGCGCGCCTGAAGGCCGCCGGCCTGCGCGCGCAGGGCGATTTCAGCGACAACAGCCCCGGCTGGAAGTTTGCCAACTGGGAGATGAAGGGCGTGCCGCTGCGCGTCGAGATCGGCCCGAAGGACATCGAGGCCGGCCACTGCGTCGCCGTCCGCCGCGACAACGGCGAGAAGATCACCGTCGCGCTCGACGAGCTCGAGGCGCGCATCCCCGAGCTGCTCGAGACCGTGCAGCAGGGCCTGTTCGACAAGGCCAAGCGCAACCTCGACGAGCACACCTATGCCGCGCACTCGCTGGCCGAGGCCAAGGAGCTGCAGGAGAAAAACGGCGGCTTCATCAAGACCATGTGGTGCGGCGACCTTGCCTGCGAGCTCGAGATGAAGGACAAGGCCGGCATGTCCAGCCGCTGCATCCCGTTCGAGCAGGAGCACCTGGACGATGTCTGCCCCGTGTGCGGCAAGCCCGCCAAGTGCATGATCTACTGGGGCGTGGCGTACTAAAGCACGCGCCCAAATCCAAAAAACGAACCGCCCGCTGCGATCGCAGCGGGCGGTTTTGCTCATTCGTTTTCGATATAAAAGATCTTGCGCAGCGTCTGCACCGGGAGCTTCACGATGCTGCGGTCATAGGTCACGAGGCCGTTGAGCTCATGCTCCACGTCGCTCAGCTGCGTGTACACCGCGGCGCTGAGCCCCTGCGCGATGGCGGGGCGGATCTGCTCGTCATAGAGCGCCTGGAGCGCATACTCGAGCGAGAGCGGGGCGTCGCACGTCTTGTAGCCGACGCTTTTGCCGCCGACGGCATGGCCCTCGACGCGGTGGATATAGCCGCCGAACTCCGACAGCAGCGTGGCGCGGCCGAGCTTATCGGGCTGGAACCTGTACTTCTGGAAATACACGTGCAGGCTGCGCACATCGCCGAAGCCCTGGTCGTGCCAGCCGCTGGCCGGGTCGATCGTGCGGGTCTTGTCCACGGACTCGATGACCTGCACGGCCGTCTGGCTGTCAAACTGGCCCCAGCCCTCGTTGAACGGTACCCACACGGCGATGCACGGGTGGTTGTAGAGCGTGGTGACCATGTCGCGCAGCTCGTTCAAAAACGCCTTGCGCGCCGTCACATTCGTGCGGCCGAAGAGGGGATACCAGCTGTCGTCGAGGTGCCAGCCCGTCACGAGCGGGGTCGAGACGATGAGCGGGTCGTAGCGTTTGCCGCCGCAGGGCATATCCTGCCAGACGAGCATGCCCAGCCGGTCGCAGTGATAGTACCAGCGGTCGCACTCGACCTTGATGTGCTTGCGCAGCATGTTGAAGCCCATGTCCTTGGCCAGCTGGATGTCATAGACGAGCGCGTCGTCGCTCGGCGCGGTGTAGAGCCCGTCCGGCCAGTAGCCCTGATCGAGCAGGCCATTGTGAAAATACGGCTTGCCGTTGAGAAACAGGCGGCGCACGCCGTTCGCATCCGTCTCGACGCTGCACTTGCGCATGGCAAAGTAGCTGTAGACCGTGTCGTCTCCGAGCGTCACGCTGAAGGGGTAGAGCGTCGGGTGCTCCGGCGACCAGGGGCGGAATGACTGCACCGGCACGTGCGCCGGCACGCCCGCCGGGAACGTGAAGCGCTTTCCCTCCAGATCGATCATGCACTGGCCGGCACCCTCAACGGTGATCTCCACCTGATGCGCGTCGAACAGCGGGGTCACGCGCAGGGAATGAATATAGTTTTGCGGCACGCTCTCGAGCCAGACCGTCTGCCAGATGCCGCTCTGCGGCGTGTACCAGATGCCGTGCGGGTGCAGCGTCTGCTTGCCGCGCGGGAGCTGGGACTTATTCGTCGCGTCGCGCACGCACACGAGGATCGTGTTTTCCTTGGCCAGCACCTCGGTGATGTCCACCGTAAACGGCAGGTAGCCGCCCGTGTGCGTGGTCAGCTCCACGCCGTTGCACCACACGGTCGCGATCTGATCGACCGCGCCGAAGTGCAGCAGCACACGGCCGACATTGAATCCGTCCGGCAGCGTGACCGTGCGGATGTACCACAGGTATTCCTCCGGCTGCAGGACGCGTCCCACACCGGACAGCTCGCTCTCGGGCGAGAAGGGCACGAGGATCGTGCCGTCGGCCTGCGCGGGCTTTTGCGCGCTCGTCGTGATCGCGTAGCTCCACGGGCCGTTGAGATTCAGGTAGCTGTCGCGCACCATCTGCGGCCGGGGATACTCCGGCAGGGGCTGCGCGCGGTCGAGCGTATCCGCCCAGGGTGTCAGCATAACGTGGCCTCCTTTTGCCGCCGGCGGCGCCGGCAGAGCATTTGCTATCTATTTTACAGGATTTTTCCCCGCTTGTTAAGTCCCGAACACGGATTTTTTTCCGCCCGGCGCGCCGGGATGGCGAGAAATCCCGCCAATATGCACAAAATGTTGCAAAGTTTCCGGAAATGTTGGATTTGTCAGCATTTTTGCAGGTTCGTTAATATTTAAATTAGTACAATTTGATGTTTTTCCGCCATTTTTGGTGGACGAAGTTAGGCTGGTGTGCTAATATATGTGGGTCAAAAAATAGAGAGGTGATGCAAATGCCCTTTAAGTTTCATGGCGGAGTTCATCCCAACTACATGAAGGCTCCGGACGTTCCGGTGACCGTCATTGCGCCTCCGCCGCAGGTCGTGCTCCCGATGATGCAGCATATCGGCGCACCCTGCAAACCGCTGGTCGCGGTGGGCGATTATGTGAAGATGGGTCAGAAGATCGCTGACAATCCGGCACCCGTCTCCGCGCCCATTCACGCGACGGTCTCCGGCAAGGTGATCGCTATTGAGCCGAGACCCCACCCCCTGGGCGATATGATCCCCGCGATCGTGATCGAAAATGACTTCCAGGACACCCCCTGCACGGATCTCGCGCCCCTGACGCCCGAGCAGATGAAGGATCCTGAGGCCATCCTCGAGCGCATCCGCGAGGCCGGTATCGTCGGTCACGGCGGCGCCATGTTCCCGACTGCGTTCAAGATCCGCGGCGGCCTTGGCAAGGTCGATACCCTCATCATCAACGGCGCAGAGTGCGAGCCGTACCTCAACGGCGACCACCTGACCATGAAAAACCACCCCGAGGAGCTGCTCAAGGGCATCGAGCTGGCGCGCATCGCGTCCGGTCTCGACAAGGCTTACTACGGCATCGAGAAGAACAAGCAGGACGCCATCGACCTGCTCCTGTCTAAGAATCCCGCGCAGTACGGCGTGGAGATCGTGCCGGAGAACGTCAAGTACCCCCAGGGCGCCGAGAAGATGCAGATCAAGGCCATCACGAACCGTGAGGTCAAGCCCGGCGGCCTGCCGTCCGGCGTCGGCTGCAACGTCATCAGCACCCAGACGGCTTACGCCATCTACCGCGCCTGCTACGAAGGCATGCCCAGCATCGAGCGTGTCCTCACCGTCGCCGGCAGCGCCATGGGCGATAAGTCCTACAACCTGCAGTGCCGCTTCGGCACCCCGTTCAGCTACATCGTCGAGCAGTGCGGCGGCTTCGTCGTCGAGCCGAAGAAGATCGTCCTCGGCGGACCCATGATGGGCCTGATCGCCACGAATCTCGAGGCGCCCAACATCAAGGGCACCGCGGGTATCCTGTTCTTCACCGATAAGGAAGACCGCTCCGTCGAGAATCCGACGTGCATCCACTGCGGCAAGTGCCTGACCGTCTGCCCGATGAAGCTCGAGCCGCTGTACATGTATAAGTACTATCAGAACCGCGACTTCGAGAACATGCAGAAGTACCATATCCTCGACTGCTTCGAGTGCGGCAGCTGTTCGTACAACTGCCCGGGCCGTCTGCCCCTGACCCATACCTTCAAGACCGCAAAGCTCCTCTTCGCCGCCCGTGCAGCTGAAGAAAAGGCCCGCGCGGAAGCCGCTGCAAAGGAGGCTGAAACGAAATGACACCGAAAGAATTTACCTTTGACGCTGCCTACCAGCCTCAGGTGCGCGCCAAGCGCGGCACCCGCGAGATCATGCTCGACGTGATCATCGCCCTGCTCCCGGCCCTGTGTGTCGGCGTGTGGCAGTTCGGCGCGCAGGCGCTCATCCCGCTGGCCGTGTCCATTGTGTCGTGCGTGTTCTTTGAGTGGGCTTACCGTAAGCTCATGAAAAAGCCCGACTCCATCGGCGACCTGTCCGCCGTGGTCACGGGCATCCTGCTCGCGTACACCCTGCCGGCCAACTGCAAGTGGTGGCTGCCGATCATCGGCGCGTTCTTCGCCATCGTGGTCGTCAAGCAGCTCTACGGCGGCATCGGCAAGAACTTCCTCAACCCGGCGCTCGCCGGCCGTGCGTTCCTGCTCGCCTCCTACGCGCTGTTCATGACCACCTGGGTCGTGCCCAGCAGCCTGACGTCCGTCATCGGCGCGGACGCGACCACCATGGCCACCCCGCTCAGCTACATGAAGGCCGGCGAGGCGCTGCCGCAGTACTTTACTTATAAGTCCATGTTCCTCGGCACCATGCCCGGCTGCCTCGGCGAGGTCAGCGCGCTTGCGCTGCTCATCGGCGGCGTGTACCTGCTGTGCCGCAAGGTCATCACCTGGCACATCCCCGTGTCGTTCATCGGCTCCGTCGCCCTGCTGACGCTCATCTTCGGAAGCAAAAATGGCGGCGGCTACACCCACGTCGAGTGGATGCTCGATAACCTCCTGTCCGGCGGCCTGCTGCTCGGCGCCTTCTTCATGGCGACCGACTACAGCACCAGCCCCGTCACCGCTCCCGGCCGCATCATCTACGGCGTCGGCTGCGGCGCGCTGACCGTGCTCATCCGCGTGTTCGGCGGCTTCCCGGAGGGCGTTTCCTTTGCCATCCTCATCATGAACTGCTGCGCGTGGATGTTCGACAAGCACACCCAGCGCCGTCAGTTCGGCGTCAGCCGCGAGGACGTCAAGGCCAAGAAGGCCGCTGCAAAGGCTGCGAAGAAAGAAGCAAAGGAGGCTGCTGCAAATGGCTGAAAAGACTGAAAAGAAATCCGGCGGCGGCCAGATCATCAAGCTTGCGCTCGTGCTCTTTGCCGTGTCTGCCATCATGGCGCTGGCCCTCGGCCTCGTTTATGAGGTGACGAAAGACACCATTGCCATGCGCGCGGTCGAGACGACCAACAAAGCATACGCCAACGTCCTCCAGGCCGACGACTATTCCGAGCAGGCCAATTTTGAGAACGACGGCACCATCACCAAGCTCAGCACCGCCACCACCGGCGGCCAGCAGATCGGCTACGTCGCCGAGACTACGTTCTCCGGCGCGCAGGGCATGATCACCATGGTCGTCGGCCTCGACAGCGATTATAACTGCACCGGCGTGTACGTCACCAAGCACTCCGAGACTTCCGGTCTCGGTGCCAAGGCGGCGGACACCAATGAAGGCGCCTGGCGCGACCACCTGGTCGGTCAGGGCGACGGCCTTGCCCTGACCAAGGACAAGGGCACCATCGAAGCCATCTCCGGCGCGACGATCACGTCCCGCGCTGTCGTCAACGAAGTGCAGACCGTCATCAACGCGGCCAAGTCGCTGGGTTAAGGAGGGCTGAAATATGAATATCAAACAACAGTTCAAGGAAGGCCTCATTACCAACAACCCGGTTCTTGTGCAGCTCATCGGTATGTGCGCCACCATGGCCATCACGACCAGCCTCTTCAACGGCATCGGCATGGGCCTGTCCGTGCTCATCATCCTGACGTGCTGCAATGTGGTCATTTCTCTCATCCGTAAGGTCATTCCGAATGACATCCGTCTGGCCATCTTCGTGCTGGTCATCGCCAGCTTCGTCACCATCGTCGATCTGGTGCTGCAGGCTTACGTTCCCGCGCTGAGCGCGTCCCTGGGCGTGTTCATCCCGCTGATCGTTGTTAACTGCATCATCATCGGCCGCGCTGAAGCGTTCTGCCAGAAAAACCCCGTCGGCCCGTCATTCTTCGACGGCATCTTCCAGGGCCTCGGCTATACGCTCGTGCTCATCGCCATGTGTGTCATTCGTGAGCTGCTCGGCAAGGGCTCGTTCGGCACCGGCATCTTCAACACCATCGACGGTGTCATCGGCACCGGCAACGGCATTCAGATCTTCCCGTCCGAGTACGGCGCGCTCGTGCTCACGCTCCCGATCGGCGGCTTCATTACCCTCGGCTGCCTGATCGCGCTGATGCAGTACGCGCTGCGCAAGTCTGCCGAGAAGAAGGAAGCCAAGGAAAAAGCGCTCGCAGCGCAGGAAAAGGAGGCGGCATAACATGAGTTCTACGACCAGTATTTTTGCCATCATCCTCAGCGCCGTGCTGACGAATAACTTCATCTTCTCGCAGTTCCTCGGCTGCTGCCCGTTCCTCGGCTGCTCGAGCAAGATCGACACCGCCGCCGGCATGGGCCTCGCCGTCACGTTCGTTATGGGCCTGGCGTCCGCCATCTGCTGGCTCGTCAACTGCCTGCTCGTCAAGCTCGGCCTGGGCTTCCTGCAGACGATCGCTTACATCCTCGTCATCGCCGCGCTCGTGCAGTTCATCGAGATGTTCCTCAAAAAGTCCATCCCGTCCCTGTACTCCGCGCTCGGCATCTACCTGCCCCTGATCACCACCAACTGCGCCGTGCTCGGCGTCGTGCTGCTCAACACGCAGTACAGCTTCGGCTTCCTGCAGAGCGTGGTTTACGGCGTGTTCGGCGGTCTCGGCTTCATGCTCGCCATCTGCCTGTTCGCAAGCGTGCGCGAGAAGCTCGAGTTTGCCGACTATCCGGAGAGCTTTGAGGGCTTCCCGATCTGCCTCGTCTCCGCCGGTCTGCTGGCCCTGGCTTTCATGGGCTTCTCCGGCATGAAGATCGGCTAAGGAGGGCGTGAATATGAACTTTACTTTGATTCTCGAAGGTATCGCCGTCCTCGGCGCTATGGGCGCCATCTTCGGCGCGCTGCTGGCGTTCGCCGCCAAGATCTTCTATGTGGAAGTCGACCCCAAGCAGGAGGCCGTGCGTGAGTGCCTCGCCGGCGCCAACTGCGGCGGCTGCGGCTACCCCGGCTGCGACGGCTATGCCGCTGCGGTCGCGGCGGGTCAGGCTCCGGTCAACTGCTGCGTTGCCGGCGGTCAGGCTGCCGCCGACAAGATCGCGGAAATCATGGGCGTCTCCGCCGGTGCGGAGGAGAAGATGGTCGCGTTCGTGCCGTGCTCCGGCGCGGAGGGCGTCGCCGTCAAGCGCTTCAACTATCAGGGCCCCCAGGATTGCCAGGCTGCCATGCTGTTCGGCGGCAAGAGCAACAAGGAGTGCCGCTTCGCCTGCATCGGTCTCGGCAACTGCGCCAAGGCCTGCAAGTTCGGCGCGATGCACATCGTCAACGGTGTTGCCAAGGTCGACCGCGACAAGTGCGTCGGCTGCATGGCCTGCGCCGATGCCTGCCCGAAGAAGATCATTGAGAAGGTGCCGTATAAGCAGGCTGTGCTTGTCGGCTGCCGCAATCAGGACAAGGGCGCCGTCACGCGCAAGATCTGCGATGTCGGCTGCATCGGCTGCATGAAGTGCCAGCGTGAGTGCCCGGCAGAAGCGATCAAGATCGAGAACTTCGTGTCCACGATCGACTATGACAAGTGCGTCGGCTGCGGCCACTGCGCTGAGATCTGCCCGCGCGGCATCATCAACCTCATGGATCTGGTCAAGCAGTAAGCTGCCGGCCGGTCAACCAAATGACAGACAGACGGACATTTCGGTGTCCGTCTGTTTTTTGCGCACGGAGTGTGGAAACGTCCCTTTTCCTGCGGCGTGTGATGTGTTACAATAGAACAAATGCACGCAAGGAGGCCGCCATGTACCAGATCCGACCTGATGACTATGCCGTGTTCCGGTGCCTGGCCGGGGCGTGCCCGCAGACGTGCTGCGCCGCATGGGAGATCGTCGTCGATCCGGACGCGCAGGACGCTTACCTGCGCCTGCGCCATCCGCTGGCGGAAAAGCTGCGGCGTGTGCTGCGCGTGGACGCCGAGGGTGACACGTACTTTGCGCAGACGGATGGACGCTGCCCGTTTCTGTGCGCGGACGGCCTGTGCGAGCTGCAGCGTACTCTTGGCGAGCAGAGCCTGTGCCGCACGTGCCGGGACTTTCCGCGCTGGGAGGTGCTGCTGTGCGACCGGGTGGAGCAGGGACTCTCGCCCGCGTGCCCGGAGGCCGCGCGGCTGCTGCTGGAGCGTTCTGTGCCGCTGCGGTTTGTGTCCGCGCTGCTGCCGGACGACGGCTATGTGCCCGGCGCGCGTGAGCGGCGGCTGACTGCTGCGGTCACAGCGGTGCGCGACCGGATATTGGCGCTGCTGGCGCGGCCGGGGCGCACGGCGTATGCAAATCTTGCGGCGGCGCTCGCTTTCGCGCGCGCGGCGCAGCGTCTGCTTGACCGGCACCGCATCGCGGCGCTGGCGGCCGGAAATGTACCGGCGGTGACAGCCGATGCCGCGCTCGAGCCAATGGCGCCGGCGGCACTGGCTGCGGCGTTTGCGTCGCCCGAGCCGCTCGATGCCCGTTGGCCCGAACTGCTGCGGCGCGTGGCCGCGCTGGATATCTGCCCGCCGCCGCGGCTGACGGACGTGCAGCAGATATGCCTCGCGCAGACGATCGTCTGGCGGCACGGTATGGACGCGCTCGACGACCGCGATGTGGTCTTTCCTGCGCGGTACGCCGCGGCAACGCTGCGTCTGCTCGACTGTTTGGCGACGGTGAGCAGCCTCACGGATGCGCAGCTGATCGTGCTCGTCACGCGCGAGATGGAAAACGACCCCGAAGCCCTGTCCCGGCTGCGCGCCGGGCTGCAGATAACAATCAAAAAGGATACTCAGGAGGCATACAGGAATGAAAAAATGTGACTGCAAGATCATGAATACCCTCGGCAAGTACCAGAAGATCTGGCCGTGGATCGGCGCGGCGGGCTACGCCATCGACGGCGCGGAGGTCGTGCTCAAGCACACGAAGTGGGGCAAGGCGCACTACAAACTGCGTATGCTCCTCCACGGCGCGGGCGCGGGGCTGCTGTGTCTCGGCGCAGGCGTGCACACGGTGCAGGCGTTTGCGACCGGCCGTGCGGACGTGCCGTCCGTCGTCAGCGGCTCGGTCATCGGCTCGGGCATCCTCGGCCTGAACTACACGCACGCCGCGGCCAAGAAGATCGGCCCGAAGCAGGCGCGCGTCATGCACCGCGTGTTCTGCGGCGTGACGGGGCTCGGCATGGCGATGCACGTGTTTGCCGTCAAGCAGCCGAAGCAGTAAGATACACTGCGTATCAGACAGAAAACAGCCACAGTGGTTCGCGCCACTGTGGCTGTTGCCATTTTTAAGAAAATGTGATAATCTAGAATTTGCAGAGAAAACTGGAATTTGGGAGGAAGCTATGAAAAAACAAATTTGCTGCATGATTGCCGTGGTGACTGTGGTCACAATGCTGCCGGGCTGCGGCGCAAAAGATACACCTGCCGATCATTCGCCTGCGCCGGCGGTTGTGAGCACTGTCACGCCGGAGAGCACCGCTGCGCCGGAGAGCACTGTCCCACCGGAGAGCACCGCTGCGCCGGAGCAAACAATAACGGAAGATATGGCCTATGAAGGCGTAAACAACTATTGCCACAAAATGTATGACTGGAGTATAGCAGAAGAACTCCCGGACATTATGTATGTGGTAAGATACGATGAAACGGACTCCGAGTATGTCGTGATGTTTCGCAGTTATACAGGCGCGCATGAGTACTTCTATGTCGACAAAACAACGGGCATGACAAGGATGACATTTCGGGATTACGGGTTGAACGATGAAGAGGACGGAGGAACCATGAATTTGTGGGACTATCTGGATGCTGAGAACTGAACTGCAATCGGCCAATGCGCGATATTTCGTGTGCCGGCTTGTCTGCAAAAAATCCAAACGGTGTGACCGGAGAGGCCACACCGTTTTTTCGCTGATATTCCGCCCGTGCTGCCGATATTGGCGACGGGGATGGTTGGGTGTTTGCGTGCGTTTTCCTGCCTTGGCTCAGCCGGTGGTGACGTAGCTGCCCGATTCCGGCGCCTGAGTGAGAAACGGGACAAAACGCGTCGCCGCGTCAAAGCTGCTGTCGGCCGCGATGGTGTTCTGGAGCGTGGAGACGTTGTCGGTCGTGGCGAACACGCACACACGGTCAAACAGCTTCGGGAACACCGCCATGTCCTGCCCGGACTGCGCGGCCTTTTCCTGCAGGATGGAGTCCGCGCTCACGATCGCGCTCACGCGCAGACCCGTGGCGCTCAGGTTCGCACGCAGGTACTTCGCCAGCGCGACGACGGCGTCCGTGCGCGAGGGCGTGCCGCTCTGGGACGCATATTTGAGCTCCGTGGCCGCGAGCGGCTGCTGCAGGTACGAGAACGCAACCTCGTCAAAGCCCAGGTCATGCAGCTCCTTGCAGAGGCTGACGAGGTACGTGCGGATGAACGTGTTGTACGGGTCGACCCAGCCGCCGGAGCCGTCGGTATACGCGCTGCCGGACGCGGTCTGCAGCGCGGTGGCGGCGTAGCGCTCGGCCATGAGCGTGTCGACGCACGTGCTCACGACGGCGACGAGGTAGATGTTCTGCCCCTTGACGGTCTGGATCGCGTCGGCGAGCTCGGCCGTGCCGTTGACGCCGTAGGCCGCGGCGTCCGAGACGCCGGACTTCCAGCTCAGCGTGCCGCCGGGGGCCTTCATCTGCAGCACGAGGGCGTTGCCGCCCGCCGCCTTGACGGCGGAGGCCGCGCGCGTGAGCCCGTCGGCCGTGATCTTGTCAGCCGTCAGATACTGCGCGTGCAGCTCGGTGAGGCCCTTGCCCGCATCGGAGACGATGCCGGAGTAGTCCGGGTCCTCGAGCACGAGCTCGGTGTCGACCGTCTCAGGCTGGCCGTCCTCGGTCACAGGGGCGGGCGTTTCCATGATGGGGAAGACGACGTGCAGGGAGCCGTCGCTGTCATAGACGATGTATTTCTGGCCGGCGTAAAACAGGATCACGGCCAGCACGATCAGCCCGGCGAGAATCCACAAAATCACCGGCCAGGCCTTGCCCCGGCTGCGCCGGGCGCGGTAAACGTCGTTGCGATGGGCGCGCATCGGCACACCTCCTTTGGGTCAGGCGGCGTCAGCCGCGGTTTTCAATGTCGCTGATGAGGGCAATGCGGCGCGCGTGGCGGCCGCCCTCAAAGTCCGTGGTCAGGAACGTGTCCACGATCTTGAGCGCGAGGCCCGGGCCGAGCACGCGCGCACCCATGGCGAGGATGTTCGCGTCGTTGTGGCGGCGGGTCATCTCGGCGGAGTAGCAGTCGCCGCACAGGGCGGCGCGGATGCCCTTGACCTTGTTCGCGGAGATGGAGATGCCAATGCCGGTGCCGCAGATGAGGATGCCGCGCTCGCACTCCCCGGCCGCGACGGCGCGCGCAACGGCCTCGCCGTAGACGGGGTAGTCGCAGCTTTCCTCGCTGTAGGTGCCGAAGTCCTTATAGGCAAGGCCCAGCTCGTCCAGATGGCGCATGACCTCCTGCTTGAGGGCAAAGCCGCCGTGGTCACATCCGATCGCAATCATATACAGTACCTCGATTTCTGAAATTTCCCGGTGTTAAAATGGCCAGTCCGGGAGCCATTTGAGCACATTCCATGCGTAGTCGCGCGGGATCGTCACACCCGTGAGCACGGGGTAAAACAGCGCGAAGAGCACGCCGTTTGCTGCCGTGAAGGCATACACGATGCCGAGATAGCCGCGCTGCCGCAGCCGGTCGAACACATAGCCGAGCGCGAGCACGAGAAAGAGCGTCGCCGCGAAGTAGTGGTATTCAAACGTCAGGCGCGAGATGAACACCCACGGCAGCACCTGCGCCAGATAGCCGACGAGGATAAACAGCGCCGTGCGGTCGCGCTTCCATGCGCGGTACGCGAGCACCGGCAGCGCCAGCAGCCCGCCCCAGCACAGCAGGGGGTTGACGAACGCGCCGATGGTCGACACCGTCCCGTCGCCGTACGACAGGTAGTAGAGGATCGGCCGCAGGTCGAGCAGCCACTGCCACCAGCGCGAGGAATACGGATGCGTGGCGACGAGGCCCGCGTGATACGTGAACATGAAGCGCTGGTTTTCCAGCACGATGGCGGCGTATTCGCGCGTGAAGTACATGCCCGCGCCGTGTAGGCCGCGCGCCGCGCCGTAGGGGTAATAGCTTGCATAGTAGATCATGCCCGGCACGAGCACGAAAAACACGAGGCAGAAGCCAATGTTGCCCAGCAGCCTGCGCGCATACCGGCGGCCGTCACCGGCCCGGTGCGCCCGCACGCCGGAAAACACCCAGTGCAGCGCCCAGAGCACGCCGAGACCCGCCCCGGCGTAGAGGCACGTCCACTTTGTGGCCGCGCCGATGCCGAACGTGACGCCGCAGGCGGCGAGGTGGCGCAGCTTGCCCTCCGTGAAGTACCGGTACAAAAACAGGTACATGAGCAGGATGAACAGCGTCGCGAAGCTGTCGATGGTCGCGATGCGCGTCTGCGTCAGGTGCATGAAGTCGCACGCCAGCAGCGCCGCGCCGCACCACGCCACGCGGTCGTCGCGGAACATCCGGCGCAGCAGGTCCCACATCAATGGCAGCATGGCCACGCCGAAGAGCGCGCCCATGAAGCGCCAGCCGAACGGCGTCATGCCGAAGAGCACGATGCCGAGCGAGAGGATCTCCTTGCCGAGCGGCGGGTGCGAGACTTCATACGGATACACGCCGCGCAGGTGCTCGTAGGCCGTGCGCGCGTGGTAGATCTCGTCAAAATACGTGCTGTTGTAGTACGTGGATGAGGCGGGCACGGTGTCCGCTTCGTCACAGAGGGCGTCCGCGACCGCGGGGCCGGTGATGGCGCGCACGCCGATGCGCTCGCCCTGCAGGTCGTAGAGCGCGAGCTCGCCGAGCTCCATGTGCGCGCTCGCCGTGATGCGGACGTAGGCCGCCGTCGCGGGTGCGGCGTTGGTCATTTCCGGCTGGAGCCACTTAAAAAGGTCGGCGTAGCCCTGCGGCATCGTGCCGGCGGGCGTGAAGGTCACGCCGTCGGTCGAATAGGCGAGGGTGTACTCGCCCGTGGACAGGCCGGGGTAGTACCATACGGTACCGATGGCAGTCTCGCGCTCGAGCGCGAGCACGGCGGATTCGCCCGCCTCGAATGAGCAGAACCGCTGCGGGTCGTGCGCGGAGCCGAGGCTCCAGAACGCTGCGACGGCGTACACCGCCGTCAGCACCGCGATGCCAAGCCCGCCGCGGCGGCCCGTGCGCCGGGGAATGGGTGCGCGCGCGGGCAGACACAGATGCGCCAGCAGCGCGAGCGTGAGCGTGATGGCGGCTGCGAGCAGGATATACCGGAGCGCTGCCATGCGCGGTCCCTCCCTTCGCCGGAATGCCGGATGCTCTATATTATAGTACAGCGCGGCGGCCCTGTCCAGAAAAGAATCCGCCGAAGCGCTGGCGGTACTTGACATCTGTCCGGAATAAAGTTAGAATAATGTGATTATATTTTTGGCGGCGGATGGAGCACCGCCACGAATATCGTTATGTTCCCGGCGGGTGCGCTTGATGGCCCGCCTTTTCCAACTTGAAAGAATATCGTAGAAAAAATCTGAAGAAACGGAGGATCACAATTTCATATGTCGTTACCAATAGCACTCGGTTGTATCATCGCAGCGCTTGTGGTTGGTTGCATCCTTGGCGGGCTTTACCGCAAAAAGGTCTCGGAACGCGAGATCGGCAGCGCGGAAGAGAAGGCCAAGCAGATCATAAATGATGCCTATAAGAGTGCCGAGAGCAAGCGGCGCGAGACCCTGCTCGAGGCCAAGGAAGAGATCCACAAGAGCCGGACGGAGTACGAGCGCGAGGTCAAGGAGCGCCGGGCGGAGCTGCAGAAGCAGGAGCGCCGCCTCCAGCAGAAGGAGGAGACCCTCGACCGCAAGACAGACACGCTCGACAAAAAGACGGACGCGCTCAACCAGAAGATCGCCGCGATCGACACCAAGCAGAACGAGATCAATCAGCTCAAGAAGACCCAGATGGAGCTGCTCGAGAAGATCTCCGGCTATACGGTCGAGGAGGCCAAGGCCTTCCTCATCAACAGCCTGAAGGACGACGTCGTGCATGAGCAGGCGCTCATGGTCAAGGAGATCGAGGCCCAGTACAAGGACGAGGCCGACAGCCGCGCCCGCGAGATCATCGCCACCGCCATCCAGCGCTGCGCCGCCGACCATGCCAGCGAAGTGACCGTGTCGGTCGTGCCGCTGCCGAACGACGAGATGAAGGGCCGCATCATCGGCCGCGAGGGCCGCAACATCCGCGCCATCGAGACGCTCACCGGCTGCGACCTCATCATCGACGACACGCCCGAGGCCATCACGCTCTCGAGCTTCGATCCCGTGCGGCGCGAAGTCGCGCGCATCGCGCTCGAAAAGCTCATTCAGGACGGCCGCATCCATCCTGCCCGCATCGAGGAAATGGTCGCCAAGGCCCAGAAGGAGGTCAACGCCACCATCAAAGCCGAGGGTGAGCGCGCCGTTTTCGAGACGAACATCCACGGTCTGCATCCCGAGCTCATCAAGCTGCTCGGCCGCATGAAGTACCGCACCAGTTACGGCCAGAATGTGCTCAACCACTCCATCGAGGTTTCGCACATTGCCGGCTTGCTCGCTTCCGAGCTCGGCGTCGACGTGGCCACCGCCAAGCGCGCCGGCCTCCTGCACGACATCGGCAAGGCCATCGACCACGAGGTCGAGGGCAGCCACGTGTCCATCGGCGTCAACATCGCCCGCAAGTACAAGGAGTCGGAGGAAGTCATCCACGCCATCGAGGCCCACCACGGCGACGTGGAGGCCCACACCGTCGTCGCCTGCCTGGTTCAGGCGGCCGACGCCATCTCCGCCGCGCGCCCCGGCGCCCGGCGCGAGAACATCGAGAACTATGTCAAGCGTCTCGAAAAGCTCGAGGAAGTCACCAAGAGCTTCCCCGGCATCGCCAACTGCTTTGCCATTCAGGCCGGCCGCGAGATCCGCATTATGGTCAAGCCCGAGGAGGTCTCGGAGGATCAGATGGTGCTGCTCGCGCGCGACATCGCCAAGAAGATCGAGGACGAGCTGACCTACCCCGGTCAGATCAAGGTCAATCTCCTGCGCGAGACCAAAGCCGTCGACTACGCGAAATAACCGAATCCCGAATTCCTCAACGCCCGCCGGATATCCGGCGGGCGTTTGTGTATCTGGTGCATTTTGGGAATAGCGGACGCAAGTGCCGATTTGCGACAGATGCATGAAAAAATGCACGAAAAACGAATCTGTTACAAAAAGGAAAGAAATGCTTGACAAAAACGGTCGATTTATGGTAATATTTTTCTGGAACTGATAAAAATTGTTCTAAAACACGAAAGGAGAGTAAAATTCATGCCTTGGGATTGCCCGTTTTGCTTCCTCGGATGGCTGCATGATCAGTGGAACTGGGACCACGAAATGGCCGAGAAGTTCAGATCCATGTGCCCGAACAAGTAATTGATTTTTTGTGTGCTGTTAACCGGTAGCACGCTGTCAGCCCGCCCGGGGCTGAGCCAACCTTACGAGGCCTGACGCTTTGCGTCAGGCTTTGTTTTTTTGCCCGGGTTTGACAACCCGCGCGCGGGTGTGTAGAATGGGCGCAGAGACCGAAACGGACGGGCAGGGAGATGCGATGAAGCGGAAGCGGTACAAGCTCTATGACAATTACACGACTTATTTTATCTTACTAGGGCTTGGTTTTTATTATGTTTTGGTGATTGGACTTGATGTTTGGGCGTTTTGTGCATCTGATGACGTGTCATCTTGGATTCCGTTTTTTCTGATCATCACCTGTCCTGCTGTTTTGACGATCGTTTTAACGTATAAGCCGCAGGGATTTAGTCGGCTTTTAACGCGCTGCAGCTTTGATGCTGAGGGCATCCATTGCCGGAGTCCGCGCTGGGGGCGCTTTACGCTTCGGTGGGATGAAATTCGTACATATGGGTTTTATGGGTACTCCTTTTCCTATATGTCCATGCCGTTTTTGTACTTCTCGCTGGACCCGGCGGAGTATGCACCCCAAAATGGCGGCGAGGTGGCGCGAATCGGCCGCGACCGGATCATTTTTCAGTATCGGCCGTCCATCTGGGCGGCGCTGACGGAGTATATGCCGAAGGACATGGTCAAGCGGCTGGACGATGTGATCCGCAATGAACGCGGCGGGCATTTCCAGCGCAGGCCCGGCGCGTGAGCGGGCGAACCTGCTGCACCGTGGATAGAGAAGAAAGCAGACAGCAAAAAATCCGGCGCCCGCATCGCGGGCGCCGGATCTTGCTTTGTCTGTTGTTTTGCCGGGGCAGGGGGAATCAGTACATGCCGCCCATGTCCGGGGCAGCCGGAGCGGCCGGAGCGGCCTTCTCGGGCAGGTCGGCCACCAGGGACTCGGTGGTCAGGACCATGGAGGAGACGGACGCGGCGTTCTCGAGCGCGCTGCGGCAGACCTTGGTCGGGTCGACGATGCCGTTTTCGATCATGTCGCCGAAGGTGTCATGCGCGGCGTCGTAGCCGAAGTTGGCGTTCTTGCTCTTGCTGACCTTGTCGAGGATGACCGCACCCTCAACGCCGGCGTTGGCCGCGATCTGGCAGATCGGGGCGCGCAGAGCTGTGGCGATCATGTTCGCGCCGGTCTTTTCGTCGCCGGAGAGCTTGGCAGCGGCAGCCTGTGCGGCCTTGCTGGCCACGACATACGCCGTGCCGCCGCCGGCCACGATGCCCTCTTCGACGGCTGCGCGGGTCGCGTTGAGCGCGTCCTCGATGCGCAGCTTCTTTTCCTTCATTTCGGTCTCGGTCGCAGCGCCGACCTTGATGACCGCAACACCGCCGGACAGCTTTGCCAGGCGCTCCTGCAGCTTCTCCTTGTCGTACTCGGAGGTCGTCGTCTCGATCTGGGCGTGGATCTGCGCGATGCGGGCCTGGATGTCGTCCTTGGCCCCGGCGCCCTCGACGATGGTCGTGGTCTCCTTCGTGACCTTGACCTGACGTGCGTGGCCGAGCTGGGCCAGCGTGGTGTCCTTGAGCTCCATGCCGAGGTCGGTCGAGATGACCTGGCCGCCGGTCAGGATGGCGATATCCTGCAGCATTTCCTTGCGGCGGTCGCCGAAGCCGGGGGCCTTGACGCACACGCAGGTGAACGTGCCGCGCAGCTTGTTGAGGATGATGGTGGCCAGCGCCTCGCCCTCGATGTCGTCGGCGATGATAACGAGCTTCTTGCCCGCGTTGAGCACGGCCTCGAGCACCGGCAGGATCTCCTGAATGTTCGAGATCTTCTTGTCCGTGATGAGGATGAGCGCGTCGTCAATGACGGCTTCCATCTTGTCGTTATCGGTGACCATATACGGAGTGACATAGCCGCGGTCGAACTGCATACCTTCGACGACCTCGGAATAGGTCTCGGCGGTCTTGCTCTCCTCGACGGTGATGACGCCGTTCTGGCTGACCTTCTCCATCGCCTCGGCGATGAGCTTGCCGATGTGCTCGTCACTGGAAGAGATCGCGCCGACACGCGCGATGTCGCCGCTGCCGCTCACGGGCTGGGAGTTGGTGCGGATGGCTTCGACGGCCGCCTCGGTCGCCTTCTGGATGCCGCGGCGCATGACCATCGGATTCGCGCCGGCGGCGAGGTTCTTCAGACCCTCGCGGATCATCGCCTGCGCCAGCACGGTGGCGGAGGTGGTGCCGTCGCCCGCGACGTCGTTGGTCTTGGTGCTCACTTCGCGGATGAGCTGCGCGCCCATGTTCTCAAACGGGTCCTCGAGCTCGATCTCTTTTGCGATCGTCACGCCGTCGTTCGTGATCAGCGGAGCGCCGAACTTCTTGCCCAGCACCACGTTGCGGCCCTTGGGGCCGAGGGTGATCTTCACGGTATCTGCAAGCTGATCCACGCCGCGCTGCAGCGCCTTGCGTGCTTCTTCACCATAAATAATCTGTTTTGCCATAATGATAGCCTCCTAATGAATCAAGCAGTTGGGTGTTACTCGACGACGGCCAGAATGTCGCCCTGACGCACGATGGAATATTCCTCGCCGTCCACCTTCACAGTGGTGCCGGAGTACTTGCCGACGATCACGCGGTCGCCCGCGGCGACGGTCATCTTCACTTCGTTGCCGTCCACCATGCCGCCCGGGCCGACTTCCACGACCTCGAACATCTCGGGCTTCTCCTGCGCGGACGCTGCCAGGATCAGGCCGCTCTTCGTCTTTTCCTCGGCCTTGAACTGCTTGAGGATCACACGGTCTGCCAACGGTTTGAGTTTCATGATCTATATGCCTCCTAATATTGAATACAAAAAAGTGATGCGTTAGCACTCAATTCCTATGAGTGCTAACGCATCATACTATACCACAATTTTTCGGATTATCAAGCCCCTGGCGAAATTTTTTTGTAAACGTTTTGTGACCGCGTTTTTCGTCACGCGTGGACAAATTCGCGCGTCTCGTGGCCGCCCGCCGTCTCGGGGTGGAAGAAGGCCATGTTTGCCGGCACGAGGAAGTTCACGCCGCCGGGGATAAGGTCAAAGTTCACGTGCTTGCTCCAGAGGGCCTCGCCGTCGATGTTCACGACGAGCTCGGTCTCGCTGTCGATCTCGAGATGATCGCCCTCGAGGTGGGTGATGAGATTTGCCAGCTCACGGTAGCGGCCCTTGGCGTACTTGCCGACGAGCCGGATGAACGTCAGACGCGACACATCGCGCACGACGAGAAACTCGAGCTTGCCGTTGTCGGGCATGGAGTCGGGGATAGGGTTGAAGCCGCCGCCGTAGAACCGGCCGTTGCACGCGCAGATGAGCGACGTGCCGCCGGAATACTCCATGCCGCAGCCGCGCACGGTCAGCGGTTGGGCAATGCCCTTGAAGAGGTTGGCCACGGCGGACAGCACATAGCTGTCGTGGTACTGGTGCACCTCGGTGCCGATGCGCGCGTCGATGCCGACCGAGCAGATATTGATCGCATAGCGTCCGCAGCACTCCATGACGTCAAGGGGGCGCACCTCGCCGCGCACGAGCTCCGCGAGGTCGAAAAAGCGCTCCTTCTCCTCACCGAACATTTTGATGAAGTCGTTGCCCGTGCCGCAGGGGAAGTGCGTCACGGCGACGTTAGCGTGACCGACGGCGCCGTTGACGCACTCGTTGAGCGTGCCGTCGCCGCCGCAGGCATACACCCGCAGCTCCTCGCCGGAGGCGGCTTCCGACTCGATCTTTGCGCACGCATCCATGGGCGCGGTCGTGACATAGACCTCGTAGGCGTCCGCGCTGCCCTCGAGCGCGAGGCGCGCCTGCTCGGCCACGTATTCATGCCGGTCCTTGCCGCCGGCGACGGGGTTGACGATGAACAGATGTTTCATAGCTCCATTCCTGCACTTTCGACAAAATAATACCATTACTATACCCCGCACGGCGGGGGCGCGCAAGAGGGAAATCGTGAATATTTGCGGATTTTTAACTACCGGTGTTAAATATATGCGGCTGCGTGTCGGGTATGCGGCCTCACACGTCTCGCGTGTACTGAAACAGGTCGCAGCGGAGCGTGCCGTTGTAGAGCTTGCGCTTCTTGTCCGCCGGGCGGCCGAACGCACGCTCGAACTCCGTGTGCGAGCTCAGGAGGTAGAGCCGCCAATGCTCGGTCTTGGCATACGCCGCGCCGAAGGCGGTGTAGAGCGCCTCGGCCTCGCGCTTTTCCATGAGGCGCTCGCCGTAGGGCGGATTCGTGACGATGACGCCGCGGTCGGTCGTCTGCGCGAATTCGCGCGCGTCCGCCACCGCGAAGGCGATGCAGTCGTCCACGCCGGCGCGGCGGGCATTGTCGCGCGCCATGGCGACGGCGCGGGGGTCAATGTCGGAGGCGAAGATGTGGTAGTCGCCGTGAAACTCGCGTGCGCGCGCTTCTTCGCGCGCCTGCGGCCAGACCTCGGCCGGCAGCCACGCCCACTGCATGGCCGCAAAGTCGCGGTTCAGACCCGGCGCGCGGCCTTTCGCGGCCAGCGCCGCCTCGATGGCGATCGTGCCGCTGCCACAAAACGGGTCGCAGAAATCGCCGCGGCCGCGGTAACCCGCGATGTCCACGAGCGCGGCGGCCAGCGTCTCGCGCAGGGGCGCGGCCACGTGCGCCGGACGGTAGCCGCGCTTGTGCAGCGGCGTGCCGGTCGTGTCGAGATAGAGCGTGGCCGTGTCGTGCACGAGCGAGAACTGGATCTGGTACAGGGTGCCGGTCTCGGCAAACCAGGTCACATGATAGCGCTGCTTGAGGGACTCGACGACGGCTTTTTTGATGATCTTCTGGCAGTCGGGCACCGAGTGCAGCGCCGACTCCAGACTGTAGCCCTTGACGGGGAAGGCCGCGTCTGCGCTCAGGTACTGCGGCCACGGCAGCGCCTTGACGCCCTCGAAGAGCGCGTCGAACGTCGGGGCGGGGAAGCTGCCCAGCTCGAGCAGCACGCGCTCGCCGAAGCGGCAGCGGAGGTTCATGCGCGCGATGTCCGCGTCCGTGCCCGTGCAGCGCACACGGCCGTTTTCGGGCATGACATCACGCAGACCCATATGGCGCAGCTCGTTGCCGAGCGGGCCCTCGAGCCCGAACAGGCACGGCACGCACAGTTTGTGCTCAGGCATCGGGCGTGTCCTCGGTTTCTTCGGATTTTTCGGGCTGCGCGGCCTCAGCCTCCGGCTCGGCCTCCGGTGCGCTGTCTGCCTCCGGTGCGGTCTCGGGCTTCGCTTCCGTCTCGGGCGTCATGTCCACGAGCTCGAAGGTGATGTCCGGCAGCTTTTCCTGCTCGTACTTGCCGCAGAGAATGCGGATGAGCACCACGATGGCGTAGATCAGGCAGGCGACGGCGGCGACCGTCAGCCCCTCGACCCAGCCCTGCGGGATGCTGCCGACGGTGTCCACGCACACGATCTCGTCGGGCAGGTAGTCGGCCGCGTCGTCGCTGTCGCCGATGGCGCCGATCTGCTGCAGGTAGGCGTTGTTTTCCGTGTACCAGTCGTAGAGCGCGGACGAGACGGCCTCCGGCATGGTCTTGACCGTACCGGTGACGCGGATGAAGCTGTCGACCGAGTAGCTCTGGCCCTGCAGGATGCTGTTGGTCGCGTCGGCAATGGTCTTGACCGAGGCGTTCCAGCGCGCGGGGAAGCGGAAGGCCACGAGCTTGCCGCCGATGGGCACAACGCCGTACTGCGCGCTGCCGCCGTTGGGGTCGGAAAACGTGTTGAGGATAAAAGCAATGTCATGCTGCACGAACGTGCCGGGGTCGGCATCGAACGTGCCGGCGATCTCCTGCGCGCCGCGGGCGATGCGGAACACGCCGAAGCCGGACACCGCCAGTAGCACGATGGCCGCCAGCAGACCGGCCACACCGCGCCGGAACGCGTGACGCGCGCGGACGCTCATGGGCTTTGTCTCCGCCGGAGCGGGGACTTCGGCAGGATCGGCTTTGCCGGCGGCGGGCTCGCCGGCCGTGACTTCTTCCGGCTGCGCGCACGCTTCGGGCGCATCGGTCTCCGGGGCGTCCGGCGCGGCGTTGTCGTTGATGATTTCTTCGGGGGTCTTGTGTTCGTCCATGATGGGCTCCTTTCTCAGATCGTGGCGGCGGTGTCAAGCATGGCGTCGAGCACGCAGCAGGCGAGCGCGGCCTCCATGACCGGGATCGCCCGCGGGGCGAGGCACGGGTCGTGCCGGCCGTTGATGCGCAGCGGCGTCTCCTCCATGGTCACGAGGTCGACCGACGGCTGCTCGCACGCGATCGACGGCGTGGGCCGCAGAGCCATGCGCACGACGAGCGGCATGCCGTTGGTGATGCCGCCGTTGATGCCGCCGGCATTGTTGGACGCCATGATGATGCGCCCGTTTTTCAGGCGGATGGGGTCGTTTGCCTCGCTGCCGCGCATTTCGGCGAGGGCGAAGCCGCGGCCGAACTCCACGCCCTTCACGCCGGGGATGGCATAGAGCATGCCGGCGATGCGGCTCTCCATGCCGCCGAAGAGCAGCCCGCCGACGCCGGCGGGCACGCCCGTGACGACGCACTCGAGCTCGCTGCCGACGGAGTCGCCGGCGCTGCGCGCGTCGAGAATGGCGCGCTTCATGTCAAAGTTCAGCTCCTTGCCCGTCGCCTGGCCGACGCGCACGGCGTTGGCCGTGATCGTGATGCCGCGGCGCTCGAGGATCTGCCGGCAGACTGCCCCGGCGAACACCAGACACGCCGTGAGCCGGCCGCTGAACGGGCCGCCGCCGCGCAGGTCGGCGTGGCCGCCGAAGCGCACGGTCGCCGCGTAGTCCGCGTGGCTCGGGCGCGGGATCTCCGGGTGGTAGGCCGCGCTGTTCTGGTCCTTGTTGCGGAAGATGGCCGAGATCGGCGCGCCGGTCGTCACGCCGTTGAGGATGCCGCTCATCACGAGCGGGTCGTCCGTCTCCGAGCGGTGGGTCGTCAGGTCGGACGAGCCGGGCGCGCGCCGGCGCATCTGGATGCGCACGGCGTCCATGTCGATGGCCTCACCGGCCGGGACCCCGTCGAGCACGACGCCGATCGCCGGGCCGTGCGACTCGCCGAAGATCGTCACTTTTACGCGTTCGCCATAGGTATTCATGCGTTTGCCTCGCTGTTCGTTCAAAATGAAGGATACAAATAACCATACAACATTTTTCCGGTCTTGTAAATGCCTTTTGCATGCGCATGGGGGGCGTGGGCGCGCGGATTTTACAGATTGGACATGAAAACGCCGTGCCGGTTGTTTTATAATAAAGACAAATTGTGAAAATGATATCCGGCGCGGAAGCGCACCGGTGAAGGAGGCAACATCGCATGAGCCAGAAAGTGCTCGTCGTGGAGGACGATAACAACATCGCAGAGCTGCTGCGCCTGTACCTGCAGAAGGACGGGTTCGAGGTGTCCCACGCGGCCGACGGCGGCAAGGCCGTCGAGATGGCCAGGGAGATCCAGCCCGACCTCGTGCTGCTCGATATCATGCTGCCCGTCATGGACGGCTGGCAGGTCTGCCGCGAGCTGCGCAAGACCATGAAAATGCCCATCATCATGCTCACCGCCAAGGGCGAGACCGAGGACAAGGTTTCCGGCCTGGAGATGGGCGCGGATGACTACATCGTCAAGCCATTCGAGGTCAAGGAGCTGCTCGCGCGCGTGCACGCCGTGCTGCGCCGCACCGGCGACGACGGCAAGCCCAAGAGCAAGAAGCTCACGTTCGACAAGCTCGTCATCAACCTCGACTCCTACGAGCTGATCGTCGACGGCAAGAAGATCGACACGCCGCCCAAGGAGATGGAGCTGTTGTACCACCTTGCGGCGACGCCCAACCGCGTCTACACCCGCAACCAGCTGCTCGACGAGGTGTGGGGCTTTGACTACTTCGGCGACAGCCGCACCGTGGACGTGCACATCAAGCGCCTGCGCGAAAAGCTCGAGGGCGTGTCCGACAAGTGGGCGCTCAAGACCGTCTGGGGCGTGGGCTATAAGTTCGAAGCGGAAGAGACGTAAGTGAAGAGTATTTATTTCAAAAACTTCGCCGCGACCGCCGTCATGGTCATGTTCAGCTTCCTCATCCTCGGCACGGCGTTCGTGTTTCTCGGCCGCAGCTATGTCATCAGCGAATACCGCGACAACATGGTCTCCAACGCCGAGGAGGTCAGCCACGCCGCGCAGGCGCTCGTGCGCGACGGCGAGCTCTCGAGCTGGGACCTGCGTATGGTCATCAGCACACTTGCACAATCTACCGGTAACCACATCTTCATCACGGACACCGACGGGACGATCGTCTCCTGCTCGTGCCGGAACATCGCCTGTGAGCACCTCGGCCGCACGGTCGGCGCCGCGTCGCTGGTGCAGCTGCGCAGTGACGGCAAGCTCAACCTCATCACGAATCTCGGCGGCTTCTACAGCTCTGCCCACTATGTCGTCGCGCAGCCGATCACCATCGGCACGGCCGCGCGCGTGGTCGGCTATGTGTTCGTGGCCACCAACAGCGCCACGATCATCGACGGCTGGCGCACGTTCGTGTGGGTGTTTCTCGCCGCGTCCGCCGCCGTGATGATGATCGCGCTGCTGCTCTCGCTCGTGACGAGCAAGCGCATGGCTCAGCCGCTTGACGAGATGGCCGTCGCGGCCAAGAAGTTCGCCCACGGCGACTTCTCCGCCCGCGTCACGGACGACGGACGCACCGACGAGGTCGGCGCGCTCATCTCGGCGTTCAACACCATGGCAGACTCGCTCGAGACGAGCGAGCAGCGCCGCAACGCCTTCATCGCCAACGTCTCGCACGAGCTCAAGACCCCCATGACCACCATCGCCGGCTTTGCCGACGGCATTCTCGACGGCACGATCCCCAAGGATCAGGAGGACAAGTACCTTGCCACCATCGCCGACGAGACACGCCGGCTCTCGCGCCTCGTGCGCAGCATGCTCGACATGTCACGTCTCGAGAGCACGGGCGAGGATCTGACCCGCCGGCGTGAGTTTGACATTTCCGAGAAGATCGTCAGCACCATGCTCAGCTTTGAGGCCCGCGCCAACGACAAGCACCTCGACGTTGACCTCCAGCTGCCCGAGGACTCCATGCAGGTGCTCGCCGACCCGGACGCCATTACGCGTGTGCTCTATAACCTGATGGACAACGCCGTCAAGTTCGCCGAGCCCGGCAGCACGCTGTGCGTCTCGCTCTGGAAATCGGAGGGCAAGGCCTATGTCTCCGTGCGTGACCACGGCGAGACCATCCCGCCCGACGACCTGCCGTTCATCTTCGACCGCTTCCACAAGTCCGACCGCAGCCGCAGTCTCGACCGCGACGGCGTGGGACTCGGTCTGTACCTGGTCAAGAGCATCCTCGACGCGCACGGCGAGGACATCGCCGTCACGAGCCGCGACGGCGTGACGGAGTTCGTGTTCACGCTCACGCTCGCAAAGCCCGCGCCCAAGCCCACCGCCAAGCCCGATAGCACCGGCCGCCGGGGCGGGCGCAAGAATTCATGATTTGTTCTCGGAATTCATAAAATGTTTGTTTTCCATTCATAAGCAGCACAAAATCACGTGCTATCATCAAATCGTTCCTTGGGAGGGACACCACAATGTACGACAATGTCCGCAAACCGGAGTCCGACTGGTATGAGGCCGGCTACGCCGCGCCCCACACCGATGCCGCCGGCACCGGCTGCTACGACTCCTACTGGAGCCCGTCGCAGGCCGCCGCGCCGAAGAAGAAGTCCCATCAGGGGCTGAAGATCACGATGATCATCCTCGGCGTGCTCGTACTCATCATCGCGTCCTGCTATGTGTTCGCCGGCCGCGGCCGGGAGGCAATCTCCAGCGACGGTGAGCCGGGCCAGCACGGCAGCGTGACGCTCCCCCGCGAGGACACGGACGATGACACCACCGTCACCGGCAAGAATGAGCTGCCGGCCGCGCCGACCGATCCGAGTGTGACCATGATGCTCCAGCCCGCCGGGGGCAGCGCGCTCTCGCTGCAGAGCGTGTATGCCAAGTGCCTGCCGTCCGTCGTCGGCATCCATGCCGACATCAGCCGCAGCGAATACAGCACCGGCACCGGCGTCGTGCTCACTGCCGACGGCTACATCGTCACGAACACGCACGTGCTCGACGGTGCCAAGGCCGTCACCGTGACGACCTCGGACGGTACCGAGTACAGCGGCAAGCTCGTCGGCGCAGACGCCGTGAGCGACATCGCCGTGCTCAAGATCGAGGCGCAGGGCCTCACGCCCGCCGAATTCGGCGACTCCAGCTCCCTGCAGGTCGGCGACGACGTTGTGTCCATCGGCAACCCGCTCGGCGAACAGCTGCGCTGGACGATGACCAACGGCATCATCTCCGCCATCAACCGCGACATGGTCTATAATGGGCACAGTATGACCCTCCTGCAGACCAATGCCGCCATCAATGAAGGCAACTCCGGCGGCCCGCTCATCAATATGTATGGGCAGGTGATCGGCATTACGAACATGAAGGCCCTGTCCACCGGCGTGGAGGGCATCGGCTTCGCGATCCCGACGGCGTCCATCCGCCCGATCGTCAATGCGCTGCTTGCTGACGGCCGCGTTTCCGGCCGCGTGAGCATCGGCATCACCGTGGGCGCGGTGTCCTCCGCCGCTTCCGAATACTACGATCTGCCCGAGGGGCTGTATATCAGCGCCGTCGCCGAGGGCTCGGACGCCGAAAAGCAGGGCATCCAGTCCGGCGACATGCTGCTGGCCGTCAATGGTCAGGCCGTGACCACCACCTATGATGTCAGCGCCGTCAAGGACGGGCTGAAGGTGGGCGATACCGTCACGCTGACCATCTACCGCGACGGCAAAACGTTCGATGTCGACGTCAAGCTCGTCGATACGAACGACATCTCTTAATTTGCTAGTTTCTCCCTCCTCATATTCTCCTCTCTATTGAACGAACCCCAGGCGGCTTGCCGTCTGGGGTTTGTTCTATGTTTGGGTAAAAATAATGCTGCTGCGCTGTGAAATTGAGCCGCAGGGGAGCCCGAGGGGGCAAGGCCCGCCTCGGTTCGGATGCAGCGAGCTTGCGCAGCAAGCCGACGAACCCCAGATGGGTAAAACCATCTGGGGGTTTGTTCTATGTTTGGGTAAAAATGATGCTGCTGTGCTGTGAAATGGAGCCGCAGGGGAGCCCGAGGGGGCAAGGCCCGCCTCGGATGAAATTTTTGCATTGCCTCTGGCAATGTCTTCCCCGCAAGGGGAAGGCTTTTCAAATCCGGACCTTCCGGCGTCCACGGTGATGCACTGCACCCCGTCACGCCAGCACAGACGTGAAGCAGTGCCACTCCTCGAGCGTGTCGTGCGCCGTGACGGTGAAGCCCGCACGCGTGAGCGCAGCGGCCACCTCGTCCTCGCGCCCGTCGATGATGCCCGAGCACACGAACGTGCCGCCCGGGGCGAGAAACGCCGGGGCCAGCGCGGCCAGCGGGATGATGACATCGGCCACGATGTTCGCCAGCACGATGCCGTACCCCGTGCCGAGCCGGCGGCGCAGGCCCGCGTCGGCGAGAATGTCGCCCGCGCAGACGGTGAACCTGTCCTCGTAAAAGCCGTTGAGCGCGGCGTTGGCCGCCGCGACCTCCGGGGCCTTGGGGTCAATGTCGCAGCCGGTGACGTGCGCGCAGCCGAGCAGCAGTGCGCCGATGCCGAGGATGCCGCTGCCGCAGCCGAGGTCGAGCACCGTCCTGCCCGCGGCGGCGCAGTGCTCGAGCGCGGCGAGGCACATGCGCGTCGTGGCGTGGCTGCCGGTGCCGAAGATGAGGCCGGGGTCGAGCCGCAGCGGCAGGCGGCCGTCCGCCGGGGCGTCGAGCCACTCGGGCACGACGACGAGCCGTTCGCCGACTTCGATCGGCTGATAGTACTGCCGCCAGTTATTTTCCCAGTCGCTGTCGCGCACGGTTGCGGTCGTCAGCTCGCGGCCGATGCCGGCGCGGATGGTCTCCAGCTGCGCGCGGCCGCCGTCATCGTCGGCGAGGTAGAACTTGATGCGCGACACGCCGCGAAACTGCGCCTCGAGCGCGTCGTCCACGTAGTCCCAGTACTGGTGGTTCTGCTCCAAAAACTGCTGAAAATCCGTCTCGTCCTCCACGACCATGCCGCCCGCGCCCAGCTCGGCCAGCTGCGCGCAGACGTCGTCAATCTCGTCGCTGCGGGTGGGGACGGACACTTCGATCCATTGCATAAGCGGTGCTCCTTTGTGCATGATTTGGCCCCATTATAGCAAAGCCCCGCCGCTTTCGCAACGGGGGTGGAATAGGTGCAAAGGCGTGTCTCGTGTGTACATTTCTAAATGCAATATGGTGAAAATTGCACAAACATCCTGTAAATATTATATGTTTTTTACAAATTTTAAAAATCCACTTCCAAAACAATGAAGCATTTGGTAATATTGAACATGAGGTGAGGCCTATGATGGTATAACTGAATCAGATTTCACCTGAATAGTCCATATACTGCTATTGCGTAGGATAGGAGGTGGGCTTTATAAAACCATTTACACTTCTGGAAATGCTGTGGACGTTCGTTTCGGCTGGCATGATGGGGCGAATCGTCCTGTATCTGCTGCTGATCGCGGCGGGTGTAGGTGCGCGCTGCCTGTTTGCGCGTAGGCGCGAATTCTGGCTGGCTGCGGGTATTAGTACCGGCCTGTGGGTCGTGTGCGAGATTATTGTAGACATTGGCGCAGCACATGAAGGTTCAATCTCACTGTTTTCTGCCGCGTACACGCTCGGTGCGCTGAGCTTTTGCTTCGCGGTAGGGCTTTGGCTGTGTGCACTCATATGCCGCCTAGTGCATCGGAAGCAGCTTGCATAAATCCATACTAAGCCAACTCACCCCGTGCCATCCGGTGCGGGGTGTCGTTTTGTTGGCGGTGTGCCGTGTGGATTACTGCACGCCCGAGCGTGGGGCCGCACAGCGAACATCCGGGCGCGGCAGAGACTGCCGCGCCCGGATGCGCTGTCGTATCAAAACTCAGTTGAGGAAATCGCGCAGCTTCTTGCTGCGGCTGGGGTGGCGGAGCTTGCGCAGGGCCTTCGCCTCGATCTGGCGGATGCGCTCACGCGTGACGTTGAACTCCTTGCCGACCTCCTCGAGCGTGCGGGTGCGGCCGTCAACGATGCCGAAGCGCAGCTCGAGCACCTTTTTCTCGCGCGGGGTGAGCGTGTCGAGCACCTCCATGAGCTGCTCCTTGAGCAGCGAGAAGCTCGCCGCCTCGCTCGGCTCGGACGCGTCCTCGTCGGGGATGAAGTCGCCGAGGTGAGAATCCTCCTCCTCGCCGATCGGCGTCTCGAGCGAGACCGGCTCCTGCGCGATCTTGAGAATGTCGCGCACCTTGTCGACCGGCATGTTCATCTCCGCCGCGATCTCCTCGGCGCTTGGGTCGTGGCCGAGCTCCTGCAGGAGCTGACGGGAGACGCGGATGACCTTGTTGATCGTCTCGACCATGTGCACGGGGATGCGGATCGTGCGCGCCTGGTCGGCGATGGCACGGGTGATGGCCTGACGGATCCACCACGTGGCGTAGGTGGAGAACTTGTAGCCCTTGGTATAGTCGAACTTCTCGACGGCCTTGATCAGGCCGAGGTTGCCCTCCTGGATGAGGTCGAGAAACAGCATGCCGCGGCCGACATAGCGCTTGGCGATCGACACGACGAGACGCAGGTTTGCCTCGGCCATGCGGCGCTTGGCCTCCTCGTCGCCCTCGGCCATGCGCTTGGCCAGATCCTGCTCCTCCTCGGGCGTGAGCAGCGGCACCTTGCCGATCTCCTTGAGGTACATGCGCACCGGGTCGTCGGTCGAGAACGTGTCGGCCATGGCCTCGGTCTCGTTCATCTCCTCCTCGGTGACTTCCTCGATCTCCTCGAGTTCCTCGAGCTCTGGCAGCGCGTCCTCGTCCACCGGGGGCAGGGCATCGTCACCGAGCACGTCGATGCTCAGGCTCTCGAGCCGGTCATAGAACTTCTCCGTCTCCTCGCTCGAGAGGTTCATGTCCTCGAGCACCATGAGGTCCTTGCTCGAGAGCTTGCCCGCCTTCTTGCCCTTTTCCACCAGATCATTGAGCTTTTCCTCCGTGGTCTTTTCCGACTCCGGCTTTTCGGCTGCGGACACGTCCTCCGCAGAGGCTGCCGCGGGCTTGTCCGCGGTCTGCGCCGGCGCGGTGCCGTCGGCCTTGGCTTCCGCCTGTTTGGCGTCGTCCGCCGCGAGCAGCGCGTCGGCCATGGCGTCCAGTTCTTCGGCCGAGAGGTTGTTAAGTTCTTTCTGTTCCATCTTTACCACCATACCCTTTATGTTCTTTGAGTTGCTTTGCAAAGGCCAGCAGGTCCGCCTCCGACGCCGCAGCGCCGGCGGTGGCCTGGGTCTGAAGAATGCTTATGTAATCGTCGAGCGCGCGCGCGCCGTTCGAAAGTTCCGCCGGCTGCTGGATGATGCCGGTCAGCAGGGCCAGCTCGTCCGGGCTCAGCTCGCCCGAGAGCGCCGCGATCTGCACCGTGCCCGTGCCGCCGTGGGCGAGCAGGACGGTGTAAATGTGCCGCAGCTCCGGCGAGGAAAACTGCACCGCGTCCGGCACATTCGTCCGGCCCCGGAACAGGCCGGGGTCGAGATACAACAATTTAATGATGCCCTGTTCGGCGGCCGCCGAGCGGGGGTTGTCGAAGCGGATGCTCCGCCCGGGCGGCTGCATCGCCGTTACGGGGCGCAGCAGGTCGCGCTCCTGCTCTTTGCGCGCGCGGCTGAGCCGCCGCTTGCGCTGGCGCTGCACCTCGTCGGTCACGACCGGGGCGGGCATGCCCGCCGTCTCCGCGACGCGCATGGCGTACACCTCGCGCTCGACGCTGCCGGGCAGCTCGGCCACCACGCCCGCTGCCTCCTTGACGAAGGCCACGCGCTGCTCGTCGACCTGGAGGTCGTACTTGCGCTGCACGGCGCCGAGGCGGTAGTCGATGTGGTTTTCCGACTGCTCGAGCAGGTTGCGGAACGCGTCCGCGCCGAAGGTTTTGATATATTCGTCGGGATCCTTCGCACCCTGCATCTGCAGGACGCGCACGCGCACCTCGAGCTTTTCGAGGATGCCGATCGCGCGCTGCGACGCCTTCTGCCCCGCGCCGTCGTTGTCGTAGGCGATGACGATCTCGCTCGTGTAGCGCGACAGGAGCCGCGCCTGCTCCGGCGTGAGCGACGTGCCGAGCGAGGCGACCGCGCTGTCAAATCCCGCCTGGTGCAGACTTGCCACGTCGATGTTGCCCTCTGCCAGTATGATATACCCGCATTTCGACTTTTTAGCCAAATTGAGCGCAAACAAATTGTGGCTCTTGCTGAAAACGATGGTTTCCGGGCTGTTCATGTACTTGGGCTCCCCGTCGCCGAGGATGCGCCCGGAGAAGCCGATGACGTTGCCGCGCACGTCGATGACCGGGAACATGAGCCGGTTGCGGAACGTGTCGTATACACCGCTCGTTTTCCCGTGGCGCACGAGCCCGCCGTCAAACAGCTCCTGATCGGAGTAGCCGAGCGCCTTCATCGCGCGCACGAGACTGTCCCACGTGTCGGGCGCAAAGCCGAGACCGAAGCGCGTCACGGTCTGCGCCGTGAGCTGCCGGCGGGCGAGATAGTCCCGCGCCGGCTGGCCGGCCGGGGTCTTGAGCTGCGCGTGGAAAAAGCGCGCCGCGTCCCGGTTGAGCGCGAGCAGGCGCTGGCGTTTTTTCGCGCCGGGGTCGTCCGACTGCTCGGGCAGATGCATGCCCGCGCGGTTGGCCAGAAACGCCACCGCCTCGGGGAACGAGAGATTCTCGATCTCCATGATGAAGCTGATGACGCTGCCGCCCTTGCCGCAGCCGAAGCAGTGGTAGATCTGCTTGTCCGGCGAGACGGAAAACGACGGCGTCTTTTCGCTGTGAAACGGGCAGAGCCCGAAGAGGTTCGACCCGCTTTTTTTCGTCAGGCGCACGTAGCTGCTCACGACGTCGACGATGTCGTTGCGCTCGGCGAGCTCCTGTAAAAAGGATTCCGGAAAGGCCACGTGCGTCACCTTCTTTCTGTGGTTTCCGTTGGATGTACTTCCTTATTTGATCGTCCACGCAGCGGGGATGAAGAGTTCGCTGTACACCTCCAGCGCGTAGCTGTCGGTCATGCCGGAGACATAGTCGCACACCGCGCGCTGCGGCCCCTCGTCGTCCGCGATGGACTGGTAGACCGCAGGGAGCTCGGCAATGTGGTTGACATAATATTCCCAGATGCTCCCGAGGATATTCTGCACCTTGCGCTCCTCGCCCTTGGCGATGGGATTGTAGTACACGCTCTCGTACATGAAGGTCGTGAACACGTCCACGGCCTCGCGCATATCGGGCGACATGCGCAGCTCCCCGTCGCCGCTGTGGGCGATGATGTCCGTGAGGATGGAGTTGATGCGCACGCTGTTGCGCTCGCCCACGCGCTCGCGCACGATGGCGGGCACGTCCTCCGGCTGCACGATGCCGCCGCGCATGGCGTCATCGAGGTCGTGGTTGATGTAGGCCACGCGGTCGGCCAGGCGCACGACGTCGGCCTCGAGCGTGCCGCGCGGCTGCCCGGTCGTGTGGTTGAGGATGCCGATGCGCGTCTCGTTGCAGAGGTTCAGGCCGCGGCCGTCGCGCTCGATGCGGTCGACGACGCGCAGGCTCTGCTCATAGTGCCGGAAGCCGACGCCGGTGTAGATCGCGTTGAGCGCGCGCTCTCCCGCGTGGCCGAACGGCGTGTGGCCGAGGTCGTGCCCGAGGCTGATGGCCTCGGTGAGGTCCTCGTTGAGCTCGAGCGCGCGGGCGATCGTGCGCGCGAGGCGCGCGACCTCGAGCGTGTGCGTCAGGCGCGTGCGGTAATGGTCGCCCTCCGGGCGCAGGAATACCTGCGTCTTGTGCTTCAGGCGGCGGAACGATTTTGAGTGCGTGATGCGGTCCACGTCGCGCTGGAAGCATGTGCGCATCTCGCACGGCGGCTCGGGCGCCAGGCGGCCGGTTGACTGCGTGCTCAGCAGGCCGTGCGGGCCAATGAACAGCGCCTCGGCGGCCTCGCGTTTTTCTCTCGGACAGGGCACAGGGATCCCTCCGTTTCCACATAAAATCCATGTTTGCGGCCGGAGCGGCTTGCGCCATTTCCGGCTGCAATACTCTTATACGACATTGCCGTGTATTTCCCTCTTTTTTTTGAAAAAATGCAGCGAAAAAATTTTGCAAACGTTGTGCCAATTTTTTGACGGGAGTTTGGCCGGTATGCTTTAGGGCGGTTTGCGCAGATTTTGGCGGCGGATAGATATTCGTCGAGCAGAGTGTTTATGCGCTATTTAAGAAAAGAGAATGGAGGCACGCACCGTAAGGCAAGGCCTGACTCGGATGCAGGGAAGGCATCGCCAGAGGGCGATGCAAAAATTTTATCCGAGGCGGGCCTTGCTCCCCGTGTCTCAAATCTCTTGAAACCATCTATCATTCGCGCCGCAAGGGGAAGGCATCGCCAGAGGGCGATGCAAAAATTTTATCCGAGGTGGGCCTTGCCCCCTCGGGCTCCCCCGCGGCGCAAATATCTTGAAACCATCTATCATTCGCGCCGCAAGGGGAAGGCTGAGAGAGTGCGCAACGGCACAAAAGCCCTCCCAGCTGGGAGGGCTTTGCGATACCTTATGTTCTTCACCGTGCGGCGCGCATATGTACTGCCGCACCCGCCGCTCACAGGCCGGCGCCGGCGAGGGGGACGGCGCGCTCCGTCTCGCCGACGGGGCGCACGGCGCAGCGGCCGGCGGTCAGATCGCGGACCTGCGCGGCAAAGGCCTCGCCGGCCTCCTCCGGCAGCAGAGCGCAGAGCGTCACGGCGGCGGCATACTGCGTCTCCTGCACGACGCCGCCGAGTGCGGCGACGGCCGCGCGCACCGGCTCATAGAGCGCGTAGGGCGTGCTGACCTCGCAGGCGAGCCAGCGGCGCACCTCCGAGATGCCGGCGTCGGAAAGCGCGTCGGCCGCAGCGGCGGTGTACGCCCGCAGCAGGCCGCCCGTGCCGAGCAGCACGCCGCCGAAATAGCGCGTGACGACGCAGACGGCATTCGTCACGCCCGCGCGGCGGAACACCTCCAGCATCGGGATGCCGGCCGTGCCCTGCGGCTCGCCGTCGTCGGAGTAGCGCTCGGTGCCGTCGCGCAGCAGGTAGCACCAGCAGTTGTGCCGCGCGTCGTGATACTGCTTTTTGCACGCGGCGATGACCGCGCGCGCCTCCTCCTCGGAGCCGACCGGCTGCACGAGGCCCAGAAAGCGTGAGCGCTTGTCCACGTATTCCGACGCGCCGGTCTTTGTTGGAATGCGGTAGCTGTCCATATTACCCCTCCTCGTCCGCGATGACGAACGGCTCGAGCCGCGGCCACTGCTCCGGGTGGATGATGACCTCGAGCGCGATGCCGTCGTCGCGGTAGTCCGTGCGCAGCACGGCGCAGTCGCGGTGCAGCGTCTCGAGCAGCGCGCCCTGCGCATACGGCAGCAGCAGCGTCACGTGGTGGTCGGCCCGACCGAGGATGGCGCGCACGCGCTCGGTCAGCTCCGCCGCGCCCTCGCCGCTGCGGGCCGAGATGCACACGATGTTCTCCCCGTGCGGCAGGATGCCGAGATAGGCGTCACACTTATTAAATACCCGGATGCACGGCGTGTGCGCCGCGCCGAGCTGGTCGATGAGCCGGTCAACGACCTCCGCCTGCGCCTCCCACTCGGGGTTCGAGAGGTCGATCACGTGCAGCAGCACGTCGGCATATGTCAGCTCCTCGAGCGTGGCCTTGAACGCCTCGACCAGGTGTGTCGGCAGCTTGCGGATGAAGCCGACCGTGTCCGAGAGCAGCACCTCCTGCGCGGCGTCGATGCGCCAGCGGCGGGTGGTCGTGTCGAGCGTGTCGAACAGGCGGTCGTTGGCCGGAATGTCCGACCCTGTCAGGCAGTTGAGCAGCGTGGATTTTCCGGCGTTCGTGTAGCCGACGAGCGCCACGACCGGCAGGGCGTTTTTCTCGCGGCGGCGGCGCTGCGTGCGGCGCATCTTGCGCACGTCCTCGAGCTCGGCCTGCAGCTTCTGGATCTTGCGGCGGATGTGGCGGCGGTCGGTTTCGAGCTGGGTTTCGCCGGGGCCGCGTGTGCCGATCGGCGACGAGCCGCCCGAGGCCGTCTGCCGCACGAGGTGCGTCCACATGCCCGTCAGGCGCGGCAGCAGGTACTGGTACTGCGCCAGCTCCACCTGCAGCTGGCCCTCGCGCGTCTGGGCGCGCTGGGCAAAGATGTCGAGGATCAGGCCCGAGCGGTCGAGCACGCGCACGCCGAGCTCCTCCTCCAGCACGCGCATCTGCGACGGGGAGAGCTCGTTGTCAAACACCGCGAGGTCGCAGTCGTTGGCGAGAATGAGCTCTTTGAGCTCCGCCACCTTGCCCTCGCCGAGGAAGGTGCGCGGGTCGGGCGTGGGTTTGTTCTGCAGCAGCGTCACGACGGGCTGGCCGCCGGCCGTCTCCACGAGCGCGGCAAGCTCGGCAAGGGAAATGTCCGTCGAGCGCTCGCGTTCCTCCATACACGCCGCGGCGAGACCGGCCAGTGCGGCGCGTTCGATCTTCTGTTCGGTAGATTGCATAGGGGTCATCCTTTTGAAATGAATATTTATTGGTTTTCTGCTGGTCGTGCCCGAAACTGCGGGTATATCTTGTCACGCGTGACGTAGCAGCAAAGTAACGGGGCACCGTACCGTACCCAACCATACCAGACCAGACCAGGCCTTACTGCGCAGTAGGAACGCACTGCATAAGCATATCTTACCCTGTCTCTCTCAAAGAAAGCCAAGGGGAAAGAAAGCCGCTGTGGAAAACCGGCGAAAATGTGGAAAAGTCTGTGGAGAGATTGTGGAAAACCTGTTTTGCGGCGGGTGGGGCCGTTGCGGTCTGGCGCAGGCTTGCGGCCGGGTGTGTTGGGGTTCGGGCCGGTGATCGGCGGACACGGTGTGGCCTGGTGCGCGTTTGCGGCTGGGTGCGTGATGGCGGCTGTGCGGTGCAGGGCGCGGGTGCAGCGCAGGGCGCGCTGGCTGGCTTTCTCGCTGAGAGAAAAATTTCTTGACAAGTTATGCAAAAGCATACTAGACTGGAAGTGGGGCAAAGGCCGGGGCCATTCACGACGGGGACAGCGGTTCGGTGCTCTCGGCGGTATCCAGCACTGCCGGCGCAGCGAAGCGCTGCACGCCCCAGATGCCGACGAGGATGGCTGCCGAGGCAGCGGCGCTGACCCAGCCGAACGGCTCGCGCAGGAGGAGCACCCCGGCGAGCACGGACACAACGGTCGAGAAGTTGATGAGCGCTGCGGTGCGCGCGACGGGCAGCACCTCCAGCGCCCGGTTGAGCGCGAGGTAGGACAGCACCGAGGCCACCACGCTCAAAAACACGATGGCGAGCGCGAACGGTGCGTGCGTCATCGGCAGCACGACGGCGCTCAGGTCGTGCCGGTGCTCGAGCACGGACAGCACAAAGAACGCGGCCGCGCCCATGCCGCACGTGATGTACGTGCGCTCAAAGGCGGTGAAGCTGCCGGCACAGGCGCGGCTGGCCACCATGTAGCCCGCGCCGGCAAAGACCGTGCCGAGCAGGATGAGGAAGCCCAAAAAGCTCCCCGCGCCGATGCCGGTGGCATAGACGGCCAGCACGATCACCCCCGCTACGGACAAAACCGAGAACACGACCTGCCGCCACGTGGCCTTTTCCTGCAGGAAAACCGCCCCATAGATGAGCGAGCACAGCGGGATGAGCGCGACCATGACGCCGGAAAACGACGTGCTCGTGAGCTTGAGCCCATACTGCTCGCAGGGGAAGTAGAGCACGGGCTCGAACAGGCCGGCCAGCAGCACGGGCCATAGCTTCCGGCCGCGCAGACGCACGGGGAAGCGCCCCGTCAGGCGCAGCAGATTCAGTAGCAGGAACGCCAGCGCGAAGCGCCAGAACAGCAGCACAAACGGCGTGCCGTAGTCCTGCGCGATGCGCGAGGCGAGGAACGTGAAGCCCCAGATAAAATACGTGAACGCGGCGAGCCAGAACGCGCCTGCCGGCGAGAGGGTGCGGTGCAAGGGGATCAGCCTTCTTTCTCGGTGGCAAAGGTGAGGTTCACACCGTCGGAGCGGCAGACGATCGTGCCGTTGCGGTCGGTGCGGTAGACGGTCACGTCCGCGTCGCGCAGGCGGCTGAGCGTGTCGTCGTGCGGGTGGCCGTATTCGTTGTCCGCGCCGCAGCTGATGACGGCGTACTTCGGCTGCGCCTCATACAGCAGGCGGTAGCCCGTGGAGGTGTGGCTGCCGTGGTGGCCGGCCTTGAGGACGTCGCAGCGGACGTTTTCGCCCGCGTCGAGCACGTCCGTCTCGCTCTCATACTCGGCGTCGCCGGTGAAGAGGAAGGCGTCGCTGCCGTAGTCCACGCGCAGGATGAGGCTCTGGTTATTGACGTCGCTGTAGTGCTGCTGCGGGCCGAGGACGGTCACGGTCGCGCTGCCGAGGGAGAACGTGTCGCCCACGTTCGGCACGGTGATGGCGAGGTTCGCCGTCTCGGCTGCGCGCATGACGCGCTGAAACGCGCCGTTGCTGCTCGAGGTGACGGAGCTGTAGAGCGTGCGCACGGGGAAGGCCGCGATGACGGCCCTCATGCCGCCGCAGTGGTCGGCGTGCGCGTGCGTGCAGACGAGGTAGTCGATGGCGGTCACGCCGTGCTGTTTGAGGTAGGCCGTGATCTTGTTGGCCTGATTGCCCTCGGCCGCGTCGATGAGCATGACCTGCCCGTCGCACTGCAGCAGCGTACAGTCGCCCTGACCGACGTCGAGATAGGTCACGGTCAGCCCGTCGCCGGGCATGGGCGTGGCGGTCACCGTCGCGGTGACGCCGGGCGCGGCCGTGGCATTGGGGTCGGCAGGGACATGGTCACGGCCGTAGCCGAGCCACGTGGCGAGGCCCGCGATGATGAGCGCGAGCACGAGGGTGATCAGATGGTTTTTGGCCTGCGAATTGCGGCCGCGATTGGGTTGGGACATAGGTCACATCTCCTGTTTGATGATAAAAGCGTGCGGCGCGCCGGATCGCGCGCTGCCTTCTCCTTGCGGGAGCGGCCGGATCGCGCTTCCTTCCCCTCAAGGGGAAGGCTGAAAAGGTGCGCACCGAATCGAGGGAAGGTTTTCTTGAGCGCCGGTTTCGCGCCGGGAATGTCCGCGCGGCGGGCGGAAAACGCAAAAATGTCTGCGTAAGCGAATACGCAGACATTTTCTCATATCATGTGGGAAATTGCAACCCCACCACAGTCCTGACAATGGGACAGTGCGGGGGATCTCCGGTCGTTTTTTATCCGTTTTTGCGCCAGAGCTCCACGGCGCGGATGCGCGCGCGGGCGCGGGCCAGCGCCGCCTCAGGCGCGGAGACATTCATCTCCATGCCGCGGGTCTCAAGGTCCGATTCGGCACGGCGCAGCGCCGCCTCGGCGCGGGGCAGGTCAATATCCGGCGCGGGCTCGGCCGTGCGGGCGAGCACGGTCACGGTGTTGGCCGCGACGTTCACGGTGCCGGGACTCACGGCGCAGTAGTGCTCCGCGCCGCCGGAGGTATAGCGCACGACGCCGCTCACGAGCGCGCCGAGCAGCGGCGCATGGCCCGGCAGGACGCCGGCCTCGCCGTCGGCAAGGGGGAGCGTGACCTGCGCGGCCTGTGTGTCCACGGCCGCGCCGCCGGCCGTGACGATCTCCAGATGCAGTGTATCGGCCATGGCGTGCCTCACTGGAGCGCGTCGCGCTTGCGCAGCACGTCGTCGATCGAGCCGCAAAACAGGAATGCCTGCTCGGGAATGTCGTCGCACTCGCCGCCGAGGATGGCCTCAAAGCCGCGGATGGTCTCCTCGAGCGGGACGTACTTGCCGGCCATGCCGGTGAAGTTTTCCGCCACGTGGAACGGCTGCGACAGAAAGCGCTGGATGCGCCGCGCGCGGTTGACGGCGGCCTTGTCCTCCACGCTCAGCTCGTCCATGCCGAGCACGGCGATGATGTCCTGCAGGTCCTTGTACTTTTGCAGCACGCGCTGCACGGCGCGCGCCGTGTCGTAGTGCCGGCGGCCGAGAATGTCCGGCTCGAGGATGCGCGACGTGGAGCCGAGCGGGTCGACGGCCGGGTAGATGCCCAGCTCCGAAATGCTGCGGTCGAGCACGGTCGTGGCGTCGAGGTGGGCAAAGGTCGTGGCCGGGGCGGGGTCGGTCAGGTCGTCGGCGGGGACATAGATCGCCTGCACGCTCGTGACCGAGCCGTTGCGCGTGGAGGTGATGCGCTCCTGCAGCTTGCCCATCTCGGTGGCGAGCGTGGGCTGATAGCCGACGGCAGAGGGCATACGGCCGAGCAGGGCCGACACCTCGCTGCCCGCCTGCGTGAAGCGGAAGATGTTGTCGATAAACAGCAGCACGTCCTGGCCGGACTCGTCGCGGAAGTTTTCCGCGATCGTCAGACCCGACAGCGGCACGCGCAGACGCGCGCCGGGCGGCTCGTTCATCTGGCCGAAAACGAGCGCGGTCTTGCTGATGACGCCGGACTCGTTCATCTCGTTCCAGAGGTCGTTGCCCTCGCGCGAGCGCTCGCCCACGCCGGCAAAGACGGAGTAGCCGCCGTGCTCGTAGGCGATGTTGCGGATCAGCTCCATGATGAGCACGGTCTTGCCGACGCCCGCGCCGCCGAACAGGCCGATCTTGCCGCCCTTGGCGTAGGGCGCGAGCAGGTCGACGACCTTGATGCCCGTCTCGAGCAGCTCGGTCGCGGGGGCGATGTCCGTAAAGGCCGGGGCCTCACGGTGGATGGGCAGATATTCCGTGGCGTTGACGGGGCCTTTGCCGTCGATCGGCTCGCCGATGACGTTGAACATGCGGCCGAGCGTTGCCTCGCCGACGGGCATTTTCACGCTCGTGCCGGTGTCCACCGCGACGCAGCCGCGCTGCAGCCCGTCGGTGGAAAAGAGCGAGATGCAGCGCACCGCATTGTCGCCGAGCTGCTGCACCGCCTCCATGACGATGCGGCGCTCACCGGCGTGCACCTCGATGGCGTTGTTGATCTCCGGCAGTTTTCCGGCCGGGAACTGCACGTCCACCACCGGGCCGATGACCCTTTTGACGATACCGTTTTCCATACGTTCTCCCTTCGTGGGACGCGGCGCTGCCGCCGCGGTGTTAGTCCGATTTGTCCGATTTTTTCAGCGCGGCGCTGCCGCCGACGATCTCGGAGATCTCCGTCGTGATCGCGGCCTGGCGCGCGCGGTTGAACTCTAGATTCAGGTCCTCGATGAGCTCCGCCGTCGAGTCCGTGGCGGCGGTCATCGCGGTCATGCGTGCGGCGTGCTCGCCCACGCGCGCTTCGAGCATCACGGCGTAGACCGTGTTGTTCAGGTACAGCTCGAGCACGTTGTCGAGCACGGTCTGCGCGTCCGGCACGAACAGATAGTTGTTGTTCGCGGCGGGTGCGTCGGCCTCCGGCGCGGCGGGCAGCAGCTGCCGGTGCGTCGGCGTCTGGTGCAGCACGGAGTCAAAGTGCTGGTAGACGAGGTGGATCTCGTCCGCCTCGCCGGTGCGGTAGAGATTTTTGAGCTCCTCGGCGATCTCGAGCGCCTCGGCCATGGTGGGCGTGTCGCTCAGGTCGGAGAAGATCTGCCGCACGGGCAGGTCCGTGCCGGCGAGCACGTCGCGTCCCCAGCGGCCGCACACGATCACGGAGCAGGGGCGCGCCTCGGCGCGCACGAGCCCCTCGAGGTGGCGCAGCAGCAGCTGGTTATACGCCCCGCACAGCCCGCGGTTGCCCCAGAAGACCACGTAGCACACGTGCCCGACGCGCCGCCGGGGTGTGAGATACGGGTGCTCAAAGCTCGCGTCGCCGGCGAGCAGGGCGTTGAGCACGGCCTGACTCTTGTCCGCGAACAGGCGCACGCCCGCAAGGCTCGTCTGCGTCTTGCGCAGCTTCGACACCGCGATCATCTTCATCGTGCGGGTGATCTGCTGCGTGCTGTTCACGCTGCGGATGCGCGCGCGGATCTTATGCAGGTTCGTCAAGGGGCGTCAACTCCTTTCTGCCGGCGGCGGGGAATGAAATTCATAGATTTTTCAGGGTCTCGGCGGCGAGCTCCCGCAGGCGGTCGAGCGCCTCGGGCGGCAGCTTTTTGCCGCTGTGCACAAGGTCGTGCAGCTCCGGATACGTCCGGTGGATGCGCGCGAGCAGGGCGTCCGCGTAGCGCGGCACGTCCTCGACGGCGATCGTGTCCGTGTACCCCTCGCCGGCGGCGAAGAGCACCGCGACCTGATCGGCCGCGTCCATGGGCGCGTACTGCGGCTGCTTCAAGAGCTCCGTCATGCGGCTGCCGCGCGCGAGCGTGTCGCGCGTGGCCTTGTCGAGGTCGGAGCCAAACTGCGCGAACGACGCCAGCTCCCGGTACTGCGCCAGGTCCATGCGCAGCCGGCCGGCGACCTGCTTCATGGCGCCGAGCTGCGCCGCGCCGCCGACACGCGACACGGACAGGCCCACGTTGATGGCCGGGCGCACACCGGCGTGGAACAGATCCGTCTCGAGGAAGATCTGCCCGTCGGTGATGGAGATGACATTCGTCGGGATATAGGCCGAGATGTCGCCCGCCTGCGTCTCGATGATGGGCAGGGCGGTCATGCTGCCGCCGCCGGCTTCCTCGCTCAGGCGCGCGGCGCGCTCGAGCAGGCGGGAGTGCAGATAAAACACGTCGCCGGGGTAGGCCTCGCGTCCGGGCGGACGCTGCAGCAGCAGGGAAATTTCACGGTAGGCCACGGCCTGCTTCGACAGGTCGTCGTAGACGATGAGCACGTCGCGCCCGCGGTACATGAAGTACTCGCCGATGGCGGCGCCCGCGTAGGGCGCAATGTAGAGCATGGGCGCGGTCTCCGACGCGTGCGCGCACACGACGGTGGTGTAGGCCATGGCGCCGCGGTCGCGCAGCTTCTGCACGACGCCCGCGACGGTCGATTCCTTCTGACCGATGGCGACGTAGATGCACAGTACGCCGGTGTCCTTCTGGTTGAGGATGGCGTCGATGGCGATGGCGGTCTTGCCGGTCTGGCGGTCGCCGATGATGAGCTCGCGCTGGCCGCGGCCGATGGGCACGAGCGCGTCGATGGCCTTGATGCCGGTCTGCAGCGGGACGCTCACGCCCTTGCGCGCGATGACGCCGGGCGCGGGGCTCTCGATGGCGCGGCGCTCCGTCGTGCGGATGGGGCCGAGCCCGTCGATCGGGCGGCCGAGCGCATCGACGACGCGGCCGGTCATTTCTTCGCCCACGGGCACGGACATGATCTGCCCCGTGCGGCGCACGCGGTCGCCCTCCTGCAGGTGGCCGTAGGGCCCGAGCAGCACGACGCCGATGTCCTCGCGGCCGAGGTCCATGACCATGCCGCGCAGCGTGCCGTCAAAGGCCAGCAGCTCGCCAGCCATGACGTCGGCCAGGCCGCGGATGCGGCAGATGCCGTCCGACAGGCTCGTCACGACGCCGGACTGGAACACGTCGATGGCGACGTGCGTGTCCGCGAGCTTGGCGCGGATGCATGCGGCCAGATCGGGCTGTTCGTCCGTGGTGTGCAGGACGCTGTTGGCCGCGTCCTGCTCGAGCAGGTCGAGCGCGTGGCGCAGCGTGCCGTCATAGTGCGTGTCGCCGATGCGCAGGCAGATGCCGCCGATCAGCTCCGGGCGCACGGTCGTCATGACGGTGACGTGGCCGTAGGCGCGCGTGAGCGTGTCCGTCAGCGCGTCGAGCGCGGCGGCGGGCAGCGGCTCGGCCGATTCGACCGTCACGGTCAGCGTGCCGGTCTCGGCGAGGGCGAGCGCGTCGCTCGGCTGGGTGGTCAGATGCTCGCCGATGTGGGCGAGGAAGTCATCGGTCAGTTTTGCGCGCGCGGGTGCGAACGCGTCCTGCGCCAGCACGCCGGCGGCGGCCGCCGTGATGCGGCCGATGGCCGCGTCGCTCACGCGGTCCTCCATGTCGCTGCGCAGCTGCGCCTCGGTCTGCTGCGCGCTGCGGCGCACGGCTTCGGCCTCGCGCGCGGTCTCTTCGGCGGCGGCCGCGGTGTTGGCTTCGGCCTGACGCTGCGCGTCCGCAAGCTGGGAGCGCGCCTGCGCGTCGGCCGCCTGCTGCGCCTCGGCGATGTCCTCGGCGGTGTGGCGGGCCTGATCCTGCGCGTCGGCCGCGCGGCCGAGCGCGTCGGCGATGCGCTCTTTCCGGTCCCGGAAGAGTTTGCGGATGCGCTTGCGCGTCAGGAAGATCAGCGCGCCGGCCAGCAGCAGGAAATTGAAGATGGGGCCGATGGCTCTCAGAAACTCCATGACGTCGGCGCCCCCTTTCGATTCATTTCATTCATGGCTCAGCCCTCATGCGCGGGGGCGACCCATTGCCGGATCTGCGCGGCGTTGTGCTCGGCGGCGTCGCTGCCGAGCAGCCCGGCGGTCAGCGCCGTGACGAGCTCGGGCAGTTTCGCGTCCACAGCGGCGGCGGTGGCGGTCTCTTCGTCGCGCACGCGCGCGCGCATGGCGCGTGTGGCCTGTGCGGCCTCCTGGTGCGCGCTCTGCAGCGCCTGGGCGCGCTTGCGCTCGGCTGCGCTCTTGGCCTCGGCCAGCAGCGCGTCCGCCGCGGCGGCCTGCTTGCGCTGCGCCTCGCTGCGATCGCGCGCGGCCGCGTCGAGCTGCTGCTGGGCGGTGCGCCCCGCGCTGAGCCCGTCCTGAATGCGCGCGTCGCGCGCGGCCATGAACGACACCAGCGGGTCAAACAGCAGCTTCTTCAAAACCACCAGCAGCACGAAAAAGCAGATCACCGTCCAGATCAGTTCGGAGATGTTGATGCTCAAAGCGTGTGCCTCCCTTGTTCCGGGCTTCTCAGCCGAGCTTGCCGATCAGCAGAAACGCGATCAGCAGGCCGTAGATCGTCAGCGATTCGAGCAGGCCCATGGCGATAATCATGTTCGAGCGGATGGTGCCGGCGGCCTCGGGCTGGCGCGCGATGGCGTCCATGGCGTGGGCGGCGGCCAGACCCTGACCGATGCCGGGGCCGATGGTGCTGATGGCGATGGCGAGCGCGGCGGCGATCGCAATGATTCCGGTTGACATAACTCTTTTCCTCCTAATTTTTCTTGGATATCTGAATCTTCTTTCCTTGTGCGTTTATGGGGTGCGCGTCACTCCTCGATGGCTTCCTCGATATAGATCGACAGCAGCATCGTGAACACGACGGCCTGGATCAGGCAGAACAGCAGGCTCAGCACCTGCATGAGCAGCGGCAGCACGAGCGGGAAGAGGTTGCCGAGCTCGTGCGTGACCATTTCCTCGCCGTAGAGGTTGCCGTACAGTCGCAGCGCGAGGGAGAACGGCCGCACGATCTGCTCGATGAGGTTGAGCGGCAGCATGAGCAGGAAGGGCTTGATGAAGCTCTTGAGATAGCCCTTGAGTCCGCGGCGCTGGATGCCGACGGTGTGCGTCATGCAAAAGGCGATGATGGCCAGGCCTGCCGTGACGGACAATGTGGCCGTCGGCACGGTGAACACCTCGCCCGCGCCGGGCAGCAGCCCGATGTAGTTGGACACGACGATGAAGATGAAAAACGTCGCCATCATCGGGAAGTAGCGCCGGGCGTTGGCCGGGCCGAGGATGCCGCCGTAGAAGCCCTGCAGCTTTTCAACGGCCATTTCGGCGGCGTTTTGCAGCGGGCCGGGCACATCGCGCAGCCTGCGCGTGGCCAGCCATGACAGCAGCGCCAGCACGGCCACGATGACCCACATGGTCACGACCGCGCCGGTCACCTCCAGCGGGCCGATGGAAAACAGTACATTCGTCTCACCCATTGGTGTCATCCCTCCGTTCGTCCGCCGGCTCGGTGTCCGGCATCTGCTCCTGTGCAGCGTCTTCGGGCAGCTCGATCGTCTCCGCGTCCGGCACCTCCACACCCTCGGCGGGGATGGTGTCGTCCATCCTCCGGGCGAGGATCCACACGCCGGCGATGCTGCCGCCCGACAGGCCGACGGCCGTGCCGATGAGCGTGCCGGCCAGCGGCAGCGGCACGACTTTGCGCAGCAGGTACACGAGCACGAGCGCGGCGAGGTTGATGACCTGCCGCAGACCGCTGGTGCCCATGACGGTGCCCTGCGTCTGTTTGGCGCGCTGCAGGCTGCGGCGCGTCAGCAGCGTGTTGCCGGCGGCCACAAGCAGACCGAACGCCAGTCCGGCCGCGCCGCCGAGCAGATATTGTCCGATCGACATTGGCTGTTCCTCCCGATGCGTGGAAAGCCCCGACACTGCCGGGGCGATTTCTTGGCGAAAACTTAGCGGATACTTAACAGTATTCTACTATATCATGACGACGAAAAATTGCCAATACCTAATTTAATGATTGAAATAATTTTGTTGAATTCTACAAATAGCAGCAAAATGCCCCGGAACCCGCTGCTCCGCTTCACAAACCGGGGAAAATAGTATATACTGTGGGGCAGAAAAAACCGCGGGTCCCGGCATCCCACAGGGCACCCCGCGGCGAAAAAATCTTCCGAAAAGAGGGATACAGTATGAAATACATTCTCGTCATCGGCGACGGCATGGCCGACCACCCGCTCGACACGCTTGGCGGCCGCACGCCGCTGGAAGCTTCGAAAAAGGACGCGATCGACGATCTCGCCCGCCACGGCATCCTCGGCAGCGTGCGCAACGTGCCCGAGGGCTTCGCCCCCGGCAGCGACACGGCCATCATGTCCATCTTCGGCTGCTCGCCGCGCAAGTACTTTTTCGGCCGCGCCCCGCTCGAGGCGGCGGCGTCCGGCATAAAGCTCGCCCCCGGCGACGCGTGCTACCGCTGCAACATGGTCACCTACGCCGATGAGGACGTGCCGTTCGAGCACAAGCACATCGTCTCCCACAGCGCGGGCAGCATCGAGGGCCGCGAGTCGGACGAGCTTGTGACGATGCTCTTTGACCACCCCGACTTCCGCCCGCTGGCCGAGCAGGCCGGCATGGTCATCCACAAGGGCTCGTCGTTCCGCCACCTCGCGGTGCAGAGCCATGTGGACATCCGGGGCATAAAGCTCGCCCCGCCGCACGACCACCTCGGCGAGGAGATCGGCCCCATCCTGCCCACCGGCTGCCCGAATGCCGACGTGCTGCGCGAGCTCATGCGCCGCGCGTTCGACATTCTCGACCAGCACCCGATCAATGTGGCGCGCCGCGCCGCCGGCAAGCTCCCGGCCAACGGCGTCTGGTTCTGGGCCGAGGGCACGGCGGCCGCGCTGCCGAACTTCCCGGAGCACTACGGCTCGGACGGCGGCGTTGTCTCGGCCGTGCCGCTGTGCCACGGCATCGGCATCCTGACGGGGCTTGAGGCCGTCACCGTCCCGACCGCGACCGGCGAGTGGGACACCGACTACGCCGCCAAGGTCGCCGCCGCGCTCGACGTGCTCAAACGGCACGACTTCGTGGCCCTGCACCTCGAGGGCCCGGACGAGGCCACGCACAACCATGACCTCGAGCACAAGATCTACTCCATCGAGCGCCTGAGCGCCGACGTCGTCGCCCCCGTGACCGAGGCGCTGCGCGCCGCGGGCGAGGATTTCCGCCTGCTGCTGCTCTCGGACCACATGACGTACATGGCCAACGGCGCGCACGGCGCCGACCCCGTGCCGTTCGTGCTCTATGACAGCCGCGTGACGGAGGGCTCCGGTCTGCCGTATTCCGAGGCCAACGGCCGCAAGGGGCCGTATGTGGACGACGGCGCGGAGCTGATGGACCTGCTCTTCGAACTGAAAAAGCTGTGACCGGCACGACGATGGAGCCCGCGTGGGCGAAGCTGAACCTGTCGCTGGACGTGCTCGGTGCGCGCGCCGACGGGTTTCACGACCTGCGCATGGTCATGCAGAGCGTGGACCTGCACGACGACGTGACCGTCACGCTCGACGATACCGGCACCTGCCGCGCCGAGACCAACCGCAGCTATCTGCCCTGCGGGGCGGACAATGTGGCCGTGCGCGCGGCGCAGGTGTTTCTCGCGCGCGCAGGGCTTACCTGCGGCGTGCACATCCGGCTGCACAAGCGCATCCCCGTGTGCGCGGGGCTGGGCGGCGGCTCGTCGGACGCGGCGGCCGTGCTGCGCGCGCTCGAGCGGCTGACCGGCGCGGGCTTCACCCGCACACAGCTCGAGGAAATGGGGGCCGAGATCGGCTCGGACGTGCCGTACTGCGTCGCGGGCGGCACGGTGCTGGCCGAGGGCCGCGGCGAACGGCTCACGCCCGTCACGCCCATGCCGCGCCTGCCGGTCGTGATCTGCAAGCCGGACTTCCCGATCTCGACGCCGGAGCTGTTCCACCGCGTGGACGCGCGCACCTCGCGCTGCCGTCCGGACACGGAGGGCATCTGCGCCGCGCTCGCGGACGGGGATATGCCCCGGCTCGCCCGCCGGATGTACAACGTTTTTGAGGACGTGCTCACCCACCGCGAGGGCGAGATCGCGGCCATCAAGAGCCGCCTGCTCGACGGCGGCGCGCTCGGCGCGGTCATGAGCGGCACGGGCTCGGCCGTGTTCGGCCTCTTTGCCGATGCCGACAGCGCGGCGTATGCCAAGCGCCGGCTCGCGCGCGACTATCAAGAGTGCTTCCTGACCGAGACCATCGCCCGCCTGGAGATCTGAGCGCCCGCCGGATTAAAACCGAACAAAACTGCCGATACTGAGCACAGATGCCCGGTACCGGCAGTTTTTTTCATCACAGAAAGGCGGACATATGATGCATACCCATTCTCTCTCCATCCATCCCGATTCCGGCCGTGCGCTGCGCCCGTGGGAGCTGGCGCTGCTGCTGGCCGTGTGCGTGACGCTGCTGACCGGCACGTGGGCGCAGGCGCGCAGCCAGATGCTCGCGGCCCGGCTCGTGCGGCTGCACGTGATCGCGGTCTCGGACGACGAGACCGAGCAGGCCGTGAAGCTGCAGGTGCGCGACGCGGTGCTGGCCTATCTCGAGCCGCAGCTTCAGGACGTGACGGACATCGGCGCGGCGCAGCAGATCATTGCGGGCGACCTCGACGGCATCGCCCGCGCGGCGCAGACGGCGGCGGGGGAGCGGCCGGTGCGCGTGTCGCTGGGCCCCGAGCACTACCCGACGCGCGACTACGGCACGTTCGCCCTCCCGGCGGGGGTGTACACGTCGCTGCGCGTGACGCTTGGCGCGGGCGCGGGGCACAACTGGTGGTGCGTCATCTTCCCGCCGCTGTGCGCGCAGGCGGCGGGCCTGTCGGAGCAGGCAGTGCAGGCGCTCTCGGACGATGATGTGCGCCTCGTCACGGAGTCCGGCGGCGGCTATGTCGTGCGCTTCCGGCTGCTGGAGCTGTGGGACGCGCTCGTGCAGCGGCTGAGCTGACGGCGCAGCGGAAAATGGAAAGCGCCCCCGCGGGAAACTCCCCGCGGGGGCGCTTGCCATTGGGTCACGCGAGCTGCTTTCGGCGCAGCAGCCGGCAGACAAGCGCACCGAGCAGCAGGCCGAGCGCAAACATCAGGCCCATCGCGCCCAGCGCGGCGGCGGCGCTGAACAGGCCGATCGACATTTCATGCATCGCGCCGATGTCCACGATGATCTCGCACACGAGCCACAGCCCGGCGCTGATGCCCACGGCCGTCCGGAAATCGCGCCGGCGCTGCAAAACGCACCGCACGCCGACGCCGGCAGCGCGTTCTCCGCCCGGGACTGGACGCGCGGGGGAGAATGTGGTAAGATGGCCGCAACCAATCATTTTCGGAGGCAAGCATGGACGAACTTCTGCGCGCGGGCTTTGCCGCGCTGGGTCTGCCGCTCGATGCGGCGGCGCTGGCCCGTTTTCAGACATATTACACGCTGCTCGACGAGCGCAGCAAGGTCATGAACCTGACGGCCATCCACGGCGAGACGGACGTGGCGCAGCTGCACTTTCTCGACTCGGCGGCCCTGCTGACGGTCGAGCCGCTTGCCGGCAAAGCGGTCATCGATGTCGGCACCGGCGCGGGCTTTCCCGGTCTGCCGCTGAAGATCGCGCAGCCGGACATTTCGCTCACGCTGCTCGACAGTCTGGATAAGCGCGTGCGCTTTCTTGGGGATGTCTGTGCCGCCACCGGTCTCACGGATGTGACGTGCCTGCACGCGCGCGCCGAGGAGGCGCCGGAGCTGCGCGGGCAGTTCGACGCGGCGGTCTCGCGCGCGGTCGCGCGGCTGTACCTGCTGTGCGAGCTGTGCCTGCCGTTTGTGCGCACGGGCGGCGTGTTTCTGGCCATGAAGGGGCCGGACTGCACCGAGGAGCTCGACGAGGCGCGCAGCGCCATCCGCAAGCTCGGCGGCACGTATGAGCGCACGGTGCGCTACACCATCCCCGGCACGGACGTGACGCACAGCGTCGTCGTCATCCGCAAGACGGCGCCCACGCCGCCGAAGTATCCCCGCCGCTGGGCGAAGATGCAGAAGGAACATTTATAATGTAGAAAACACGCCCGACGCATCCGCGTCGGGCGTGTTTCCATATTTCGATGTTGTGTGCTCAGTCCAGCACCTGCGCCAGCACGGCCAGCAGCGCGTCGACCTGCGCGTCTGTCGTGGCCCACGAGGTCACGAACCGCACGGCCTGGTGCGTGGCGTCCACGCGGGCGATCGTGTTGAACGCGACCTGCTCCTGCAGCCGCGCGATCTGCGCGTCCGACAGGATGGGGAAGATCTGGTTCGTCGGCGAGGGTACGTACATCGCTATGCCCCGGTCGGAGAGCGCGGCGGCGATGCGCTGCGCCTGCTGATCGGCGTGGCGGCCCACGTCGAGCCAGAGGTCGTGCGCCATCGCGGCGGCAAACTGCACACCGAGCAGGCGGCCCTTGGCGAGCATGGCGCCGTTGCGCTTCATCGCGCGGCGGAAGCCCGGCCTGAGCGCGTCGTTGACGATGACCATCGCCTCGCCGAAGAGCAGGCCGTTTTTCGTGCCGCCGATGTAAAACGCATCGCACAGCCGGGGCAGGTCCTCCGGCTGCAGGTCATTGCCCGCGGCCGTGAGCGCCTGCGCCAGCCGCGCGCCGTCGAGATAGAGGTACATCCCGTGCGCATCGCACGCCGCGCGCAGGGCGGTCAGCTCCGCTTTCGTGTAGACGGTGCCGAGCTCCGTCGCGTCGGATATGTATGCCATGCGCGGCAGCACCATGTGCTCGTCGTACACGCCCGGCGCGGCGCAGTGCTGCGCGGCGGCGTCCGCGATGGCGGCGGGCGTGAGCTTGCCGTCCGTGCCGGGCATGGCGATCACCTTGTGGCCGGTGGCCTCGATGGCGCCGGTCTCGTGCACGTTGATATGGCCGGTGTCGGCTGCGACCATGGCCTCCCACGGGCGCAGGAAGGCGGCCGCGGCGAGCTGGTTGGTCTGCGTGCCGCCGACGAGAAAGTGCACGTCGGCATCCGGGCAGGCGAAGCGGGCGCGGATGGCGTCGGCTGCGCGGCGGCAGTCGTCGTCGAGCCCGTAGCCCGGGGTGGAGCTGAGATTCGTATCGCACAGGGCGCGCAGCACGTTCGGGTGGGCGCCCTCGGAGTAATCATTCTGGAAGCGGAGCATGGCGGATTTCCTTTCGTTCGGACAAAATTCGGCACGCTGCGCGTGCCGCCGGGGTTATGATAAGCCCCGGCGGCGGGGGTTGTCAATGCGCTGTGCCGCTTTTTCGGGTGCTGCCCGGCGTTGCCTTCCCCTCGAGGGGAAGGTGGCACGGCGGCCACGCCGTGACGGATGAGGTGTCTGTGTCAGACGACCTGAGCATCACCGGCAGCGCTGGAGGAAACCGGGACATTTCCACCTCATCCGCCTCGCTGCGCTCGGCACCTTCTCCTCAAGGCGGAGGCTTGGGGCGCGGACGGTCGCAAGGCCCGCCTCGGATGCAATCCGGCTTTTTCTTGCCCTTTTGGGCAAGAAAAAAGCCGGCAGCTTTCGCTGCCGGCCAGCCCGCCAATGCCGTGTGAGCCCAGTTACAACCTGCACAAGAAGGCAGGTGGGTCGCCTCTCTGCTGTTTCTCTGCTTCCAACGTCCAACCGGCATCTTTCAGCCGGCCGGGAGGCCTGCAATCCGCAGCGGAAGTTCTGGCATCCCTTATCAGAGATGTGGGTTTAAATGGGCTCCGAGCACCCGATCGTGCTCCACGCACACAGCAGGACTTATTCCCATGCTATGCGCCGCGCGGGAACTTATTCCTCCGCGCCGTCGTCAGAATCCTCGTCCTCGTCGGCGAAGATCTCCTGCATATAGTAATTGTACACCTTGTCCAGCTCGTCGTCATCATCGATGGAGCCGAAGAGCTCCTCACCATTTTCCTCCATGATCTTGAGCAGGATGATGCCGAAATCGGGGTCGTCCTCGTCCATGTCGGCGGGGAGCGCCGCGAGATAGTCCTGACCGTCGAGCTCAAACTCATTGAGAATTTCCAGCTCGAACTCGTTGCCTTCCTCGTCCTCGATCGTCAGATAATCGCTGCCGAATGCTTCACTCATCGGGGTGTCCTCCAGTTGTGATCGTGTTCTGGTTTCAGTGTACCCCATCCGGCGCGTAAAATCAAGTCCTTTTACGACCCCAGATCCTCCAGCAGCAGCAAAAGTTGCTCCTGACTGCCGACGGTGATGCCGCCGCGCAGCAGCTCCTGGTCGGCGCGGCGCAGTCCGGCGACCTCGATGCCGGTCACCTGCAGGGGTTTGCGGTCGGCATCGGAGGCGAACACGCTCACATAGCCCTCGTAATCCCGCAGGATATATTCCGCCTGCGCGCCGTCGTAGGACGTGGCCGGCGTGTCCGCGCCCGGCCGCTGCAGGGAGGACATCGCCGCCCCCGCGACGAACGGCGACACGGCGCACAGCGCCGTCACGACCGTCAGTGCCAGCGTTCGTTTCATATGCCTCGCTCCTTTCACCGGAAAGTTTGTCCAATGCGCGTACATTTTATACCCGCCGGACAAAAACGCGCGAAAGACTATCCCCGGTTGACAGCGTGTGCTATAATATCATTTAACCGTTTTTATGCGCTGAATATCGACCGGGTTTTTGACCCGATAATGTGTATTATCAGGGAGGTGCGTCACTGCCTATGGCAAAACGACCGAAATCATCATCTGCCCCGCGCGCGGCTCAGGCCGCGGATGCGACCGTGAGCGTTGCAGGTGCCATCCTGCGCGTGCTCGGCACGATCTTGCTGATCGTGCTCGTCACGGGGCTGCTGTTTTTGTGCATCTTCGCGTACTATGTGAAAAACTGCCTGTCCACAGACCTCGACGTGCAGCTCTCGGACTTTACGGTCTCGCTCTCGAGCTCGATCCTGTATGAGGACGCAGACGGCAACTGGCAGAACCTCACGAACCTCTCGAGCACGGAAAACCGCGTCTGGGTCGATTATGCCGACATCCCCAAGGACATGGAGCACGCGGCCGTCGCCATTGAGGACAAGCGCTTTTACAAGCACAAGGGCGTCGACTGGTACCGCACGACGGGCGCGTTCATCAACATGTTCCTGTCGATGAAAAACGACTTCGGCGGCTCGACCATCACGCAGCAGCTCATCAAGAACCTCACCAAGCAGGACGATATCACCGTGCAGCGCAAGCTGCTCGAGATCTTCCAGGCGCTCGAGTTTGAGAAGTCCTATGATAAGGAAGAGATCATGGAGTGGTACCTGAACATCGTCTACTTCGGCGAGGGCTGCAACGGCGTCTATACCGCCGCCGAGACCTATTTCGGCAAGGAACCGAAGGATCTCACGCTCGCCGAGTGCGCGAGCATCATCGGCATCACGAACAACCCCTCGAAATACGACCCTTTCATCAGCCGCGAGAACAACAAGACCCGGCAGGAGACCATCCTCAAGCAGATGTACGAGCAGGGCTACATCTCGAAGGAGCAGTACGACGAGGCTGTGGCGCAGGAGCTCGTGTTCGTGCGCAGCGAGTCCGACGATGCCACCCAGACCATCTACAGCTACTATGCCGAGGCCGTCATCAACGACGTGCTCAACGACCTCGTCGAGCAGAAGGGCGTCAGCCGCGACACGGCGCGCACGCTGCTCTATTCCGGCGGCTACCAGGTCTATTCCTGCTACGATCCCAGCATCCAGCAGGCGATCGACGACGTCTATACCGACCTCGACAACATGCCGCAGCGCCCGTCGGCCTCCGGCCAGCAGTTCGAGTCCGCCATCGCCGTCATGGACCCCTACACCGGCGAGATCAAGGGCCTGTCCGGCGGCACCGGCAAAAAGACCATCAACTTCGGCACGAACCGGGCCACGCAGTCCAAGCGCCCGCCCGGATCGTCCCTCAAGCCGATCGCGACCTACGGCCCGGCCATGGAGCTCGGCCTCATCACGCAGTACACGCAGGTCAATGACGCGCCGGACATCAAGCTGACCGGCACGAGCTGGTATCCGAAAAACTCCGGCGGCGGCAACTACGGCGTCGTCACCATCCGCGAGGCGCTGCAGCGCTCGCTCAACACCGTCTCCGCGCAGATCCTCGACAAGCTCACGCCGCGCGCGTCGTATGAGTTCCTCAAGGACAAGCTCGGTGTCACGAGCCTTGCCGAGTCCGACTGCGACTATGCGCCGCTCGCCCTCGGCCAGCTTACCCACGGCATCACCGTCCGCGAGATGACGCAGGCGTACTCCGCCTTCGTCAATGACGGCGTGTTCACCTACGGCCGCACGTATTCCTACGTCAAGGATTCCAGCGGCGAGGTCGTGCTCGAAAATCCCGCGCGCACGATCGTGGCCTTCAAGGCCAACACCGCGTGGAACATGGCCGATATGCTCTGCAACGCCGTCAACAGCGGCACCGGCGGCGAGGCCCGCCTGACCGGCATGCCCGTCGGCGGCAAGACCGGTACGACTACCAATAACTGCGACCGCTGGTTCGTCGGCTTCACGCCGTACTATGTGGCCGCCGTCTGGACCGGCTACGACATGCCCGAGTATATGAACTTCTCCGGCAACCCCGCCGCCCAGATCTGGAAGCTCGTCATGGACCCGATCCATAAGGATCTGCCGACCAAGAGCTTCCCGACGCCGACCATCGGCGCGCCGACCGGCATTTTCGGCAATTTCTCCGGCCAGTCGCAGGGCACCGGCGACGATGCGGACGCCGGCTGAGCCGCGCGCAAATGCCTGCCCCATCGCGTGTCCCCGCGCCGAAACGACAGCGCGGGGCACGAGGTGTTGACAAAAAGATTGAAATGTGTTACAATTTGAAGACAGTGGTATCGGAGGTGTATCTCATTGGCAGCAAAATCGACCGAACTGTGCTACAAAGGCCATCCGCTGCGCCGGAAAGACAACCTGCTCTATTACGGCAGCATGGCCGACAAGTACATCATTATGATGCAGATCCTCGACACGCAAAAGGTCAAGGACCTCGACGTGGCGACGCGGGTCTCCGTGCAGCTTCAGCTCACCGACCCGGATCTGAAATCCCGCGACCGTGTGGTCAAAAAGACAGAAAAGGACGGCCTCTACAACGCCATGGACGTGGCGGCTGTGTGGCTGGACCGCGCGCTCGCAAATAACTAAGCAAAGGATGATTCTATGGCGAAACGATTTCTGAAAACAGCCGTTGTTTCCGCGCTCTTCGCGCTCACGCTGGCCGTTTCGGCTTCCGCGGCGAGTGCCGGCGGCGCGACCACGACGACGGCCGTCAACTTCCGAACGGGCGCCGGAACGAATTACGGCATTATCTCCACGCTCCCGGCGGGCACCCACGTTGTGGTGTCCTCGCAGTCGAGCGGCGGCTGGGCCACGGTGGTCTATAACGGCACCGTCGGCTACATATCTTCCGATTACCTCAAACGCGCCAATGACATGGATGCCAGCTTCGGCACCGGCACGATCGACGGCAGCTACGTGCGCATGCGCTCCGGTGCGAGCACGAGCAGCTCCATCCTCGGCACCTACAACTCCGGCACGACCATGACGGTCACCGGCGTCAGCGGCGCCTGGTACAAGGTCAGCTACAACGGCACCGCCGGCTATGTCCACTCGGACTATGTCTCGCTCTCGGGCGTCACGTCCAACGGCGGCAGCACGGCCGGCTCCAACGGTTCGGTCAAGGGCAGCGATGTGCGCATGCGCTCCGGCCCGGGCACGAACTACTCCATCCTCGGTACCTACCAGAACGGCACGCCCCTGACCGTGACCGGCACGGAAAACGGCTGGTCGAAGGTCACCATCGGCGGCGTGAGCGGCTACATCCGTTCGGACTACGTCTCCGGCGGCGGGGCCGACAGCAAGGCCGGCTACATCAAGGGCACCGGCGTGCGCATGCGCTCGGGTGCGAGCACGACCAGCTCCATCCTCGGCGTGTACAACACCGGCACCGAGATGACCATCACCGGCGAGAGCGGCAACTGGTACAAGGTCAGCTACAGCGGCAAGGACGGCTATGTCTGCAAGGACTACATGACCACGACCAAGCCCGATAACGGCGGCGGCTCTGCGAGCCAGACCGGCTACATCAAGGGCAACGACGTGCGTCTGCGTTCCGGCGCCGGCACGAACTATTCCATCCTCGGCACGTACAACAACGGCACGCCGCTGACCATCACCGGCACGAGCGGCAACTGGACGGCCGTCACGATCAACGGTGTCAAGGGCTATGTCAACAGCACCTATGTCACCACCACGAAGTCGGACGGCGGCAGCAGCGGCGGCAGCACGTCCAGCTCCATCGGCGAGACGATCGTTGCCACGGCCAAGCAGTACATGGGCGCGCCGTATGTCTACGGCGGTATGAGCCCGTCGGGCTTTGACTGCTCCGGCTTTGTCAACTACGTGTACAAGCTCTGCGGCTATTCCATGAGCCGTGTGGCCAGCAGCATCTACAACAACAACGGCACCTATGTCGAGAAGGCCAACCTCCAGCTCGGCGACCTGGTGTTCTTTGCGAGCAACAGCTCCAGCATCGGCCACGTCGGTATCTACATCGGCAGCGGCCAGTTCATCCACAGCAGCTCCGGCGCAGGCTGCGTCGTCATCAGCGATCTGAGCTCGAGCTACTACCTGAAAAACTACGTGGGCGCCAAGCGCATCGCGGGTTAACAGCGTTTCTTTTGTCCCCCGGCGAACACCGGGGGACATTTTTTATCCTTGCGGTATGGCCGGAAATATGGTATCTTGAGGAAAACGATTTGTGTGTGTGAAAGGGCAGGTGAAGCCAATGCAGTGTGCCTACTGCGGACGAGACATCCCGGACGATGCGCGCTGGTGCCCCTACTGCGGGGCCGAGCAGGCGCCGCCGGACGGCTGGCAGGACGAAACGGCTCCGGTTGATGGCTGGCAGGATGATCGCGCCCCCGCCGATAACTGGGACGATGAACCCGACCCGCCGGACGATACCTGGACCGACGACCCGCCGGTGCCTGGCTGGGCCGACGACGTGCCGTATGCGCCGGAGCCGCGCAGCGATGCTCCGCGCAGCAAGGCGCTGCTCATCGCGATTTTTGCCGCGCTCGGTGTGGCGCTGATCGTGCTGCTCATTGCGCTCAATGTCAAGCCAAAACCGAAGGATCCTTCGGCGGCCGTGACCCCGGCCGTGACGGCAACGGCAGAGCCCTCCGCCGCCCCGACGGAAACGCCTGTGCCCACGCCCACGCCGAGCCCGAAGCCGACCGAAAAGCCGGCCTCCGGCGGCTACATCCTGCCGGACAGCGCCACGCGCCGGCTCACGCAGGCAGACGTAGCCGACCTCACGTGGGAGCAGTGCTGCCTTGCCCGCAACGAGATCTTTGCGCGCCACGGCCGCATTTTCCAGACGCCGCAGATCGCGGCCTATTTCGAGGCGCAGAGCTGGTATCACGGCACGGTGCCCGGCGCGTCGTTCGATAACAATTCGCTCACGCCGACCGAGCGCGCGAACGCCGACTTCCTCGCAGATTACGAGACCACCACCTGGGGGCATTCGTATTATTGAGCATATGCCCATAGAGCACCGCTGCGCCGGTTCTCGAATGAACATGAAAAAACCTCCGCAGCTTCGGCTGCGGAGGTTTTTCATGAGGTTTGAATCACACGTTCGTCTCAGCGACGGCGGCGCGCAGGGCGTCGGTGCGGTCGGTGTCCTCCCAGCGGACGCCGAGCTCCTCACGGCCCATGTGGCCGTAGGCGGCAAGCTGCCGGTAGATCGGGCGGCGCAGGTCGAGGTCACGGATGATGGCCGTTGGCCGCAGGTCAAATACCTGCTGCACGGCAGCGGCGATCTGTGCGTCCGGCACGGCGCCGGTGCCCTGCGTATCGACGAGCACGCTCACGGGCTCGGCCACGCCGATGGCGTAGGCCAGCTGCACGAGGCAGCGGCGGGCAAGCCCAGCCGCCACGATGTTCTTGGCCACGTAGCGCGCGGCGTAGGCGGCGCTGCGGTCGACCTTCGTCGGGTCCTTGCCGGAGAACGCGCCGCCGCCGTGCGGGGCGCTGCCGCCGTAGGTGTCGACGATGATCTTGCGGCCGGTCAGGCCGGAGTCGGCCTGCGGTCCGCCGACGACGAAGCGGCCGGTGGGGTTGATGAGGTAGCGGGTGTCGTCATCGAGCAGCTCGGCCGGGATGGTCGGGCGGATGACGAGCGCGATCATGTCCGCGCGCAGCTGGGCCATGTCCACTTCCGGCGCGTGCTGCGTGCTGAGCACGACGGTGTGCACGCGCACGGGGCGGTTTTGCTCGTCGTACTCGACCGTGACCTGCGTCTTGCCGTCGGGCCGCAGATAGTCCACCAGCCCCTGCTTGCGCACGGCGGTCAGGCGCTTGGCCAGCTTGTGGGCAAGCGAGATGGGCAGCGGCATGAGCTCCGGCGTCTCGTCGCAGGCGAAGCCGAACATCATGCCCTGGTCGCCCGCGCCGTTGTCGAGCGCGCTGTCGCCGGTCTCCTTGCTCTCGAGCGACTGGTCCACGCCGAGGGCAATGTCCGCGCTCTGCTCGTCGATGTTGGTGATGACGGCGCAGGTCTCGCAGTCAAAGCCGTACTTCGCGCGGTCGTAGCCGATCTCGCGCACGGTCTGGCGCACGACCTTCGGGATGTCCACGTAGCAGTCGGTCGTGATCTCGCCCATGACATTCACGACGCCGGTCGTGACCGTGCACTCGCAGGCGACGCGGCCGTTCGGGTCCTGCGCCAGAATGGCGTCGAGGATCGCGTCGGACACCTGGTCACAGATCTTGTCGGGATGTCCCTCCGTGACGGATTCGGATGTAAAAAGATGATGAGCCATTGGGTAAATTCCTCGCTTTCTGTTGTGCCGGGGCAAAGAAACAAGCGCCCCGACAGCCGACGGAGCGCTTGGAAAAGGCGAAGATCCTCATCTCTCGATTTGCACCGCCGGATTTGGCACCTTGCAGGTCTCTGCAGGTTGTCGGGCTTCACAGGGCCGGTCCCTCCGCCACTCTTGATAAGGCTGTTAAATTGTAAAGCACATTATACGCGCTTTTGCGCGCTTGTCAAGACCAAATTCCGGTTTTTTCGTCAGTTGTTCCACAGCCAGATCCACAGCCGCCGCCACCACGGCAGCTTTTTTTGCGGCCGGGGCGGGGCAGAGGGCGCGGATTTTGTGACGGTGCGCCCGGCGAAGTACGTGTGCAGGTACGTCTGGCTCACGAACGGTTCGCCCGCGGGCTCGGGGCGGAGGTAGCTGCCGTCCGGCTGCATGATCCACGCCTGCCGGTTGTCGCGCCGCATGGCGCTGAGCACCTCGAGCACCTCCGCGCGCGCGCCCGGGTCGGTCACGGCGGTGAAGGCCTCGATCCGGCGCATGGTGTTGCGCTCGAGCAGGTCGCCCGAGCCGAGGAACACCTCCTGCGCTTCCCCGCGGCCAAAGACGAAAATGCGCTCGTGCTCGAGATACCGCCCGATGATGCTGCGTACCGAGATGTGCTCCGTCCGCCCGGGCACGCCCGGCCGCAGGCAGCAGATGCCGCGCACGAACAGCTCCACCTCCGTGCCCGCCTCGCTCGCGCGCACGAGCCGCGCCATGACGTCCGCGTCGTTCATGGAGTTGACCTTGATGCCGATGTAGCCCTTGGGGCCGAGGCGCGTCTGCGCCTCGATGTGCGCCATCAGCTGCGGCTTATAGCCCTCCGGCGCGAGCCAGAGCGCCTCCGTCTCGCCGACGGTCTCGCCGCGCGCGAGCCGGTCGAACGTTTTCGCCGCGTCGCGCCCGATGGCCGGGTCGCTCGTCAGGAGCATGAGGTCGGTGTACTGTTCGGCGGTCTTTTCGTTGTAATTGCCGGTGCCGACCTGCGTATAGTAGCAGATGCCGCCGGGGCACCGCCGCGTGATGAGGCACAGCTTCGTGTGCACCTTGTATTTGGTCAGACCGTAGAGAATGTCGCACCCCGCGTCCTCGAGCATACGCGAGTAGTCGATGTTGCTCTGCTCGTCAAAGCGGGCGCGCAGCTCGAGCAGGCACTGCACCTGCTTGCCGTGCTCGGCCGCGTAGGCCAGCGCCGCCGCGATGCGGCTGCTGCCGGCGAGCCGGTAGAGCGTGATCTTGATCGACACGACGTCCGGGTCGTCCGCCGCCTCGTACAGCAGGTCGACAAACGGGTTGATGCTCTGGTACGGCAGCGCGAGCAGCAGGTCGTGCTGCGCGAGATAGGCGAAGTAGTCGCCCTTTTGCAGCGCCACGTTTTTGGCCGGCGGTACCTCGGGGCACGTCAGCCCCGTGAGGTCGAATTCCCCCGGCATCGTGAGCACGAACGACAGGTCCGTCGGCGCGCTCGTCACGAACAGCTGCCGCTTCGGCAGCCCGAGCAGGTCGCGCACGAGCGCGCGCATCTCGTCCGAGATGCGGCCCTGCACCTGCGCGCGCACCGGCTCGAGCCGGCGGCGCCGCCGCAGCAGCCGCTCCATCACGGCGCGCAGGTCCGCGTCGCACCCGTCCATGATGTCGCGCACGGAGATGTCGGCGTTGCGCGTCACGCGCACGATGGCCGTCTCGCGCACGCGCCGCTCGCCGAAGAGCAGGGGCGCAAAGTGTGCCACCAGCGGCGCCGTGAGCGCGAGCTTCTGCACGCCGTCGACCGTGAGCTTAAAAAACTTCGGCAGCTGCGTCGTCGGCACCAGCCCCGCGCCGCCGCGCTTGCCCGCAAAGCGCACGAGCACGTACTGCTCGCGGTTGCGCAGAAACGGCAGCGGGTGCTCCGCGTCGAGCACCTGCGGGCTCAGCAGCGGGCGCAGCGCGTCAAACCGCCGCCGTAGCAGCACCTCGTCCGCCTCGTCGAGCCGGTCGAAGTCCAGAATCTCCACGCGCTGCTTTGCCAGCGCCGCCGTCACCCTGCGCCAGAGCGCGGCAAAGTCCTTTTGCTGCCGCGCCGTCTCGTCATAGATCGCGCGCAGCTGCTCGCGCGGCGTCAGGCCCGTGGTGTTCTCCGTGTGCCACGGCTGCAGCAGCGCCCGGTCGAGCAGCCCGCCGACGCGCACCATGTAAAATTCATCGAGATTCGAGCAGTAGATGGACAGAAACTTCAGCCGCTCGTAGACCGGCAGCGTCTCGTCGGCCGCCTCGGCCAGCACGCGGCGGTCAAAGGCGAGCCAGCTCAGCTCGCGGTTCAGAAACAGGCCGGCATAGGCCGGGTCGGGCGCCCGGTCGGAAAACAGGCCGCGGCTGTCGCTCTGCGCGGCCATCTGGCGCAGCGCCTGCGCGCCCGGCAGCTCGGCGCCGGAATGGTGGGGCATATCCTCGCCTCCTTGGTTGGCGTTTCACACAATATCAAACCATTATACCCGAACCGCCCCGTATTGGCAATCCCCGCGCGGCCGTTGGGGAAAAAAGCTGGTAATGCATCTCCAGATATGGTAAACTGTGCTTGCAATCAAATTGGGGAGGTTTCTGCATGAAACGACAGATCACATGTTTGCTGGCGGTCTGCATGCTCTCTGCGCTCCTGTGCGGCTGCGGCCGGAGCGAGAAGCAGACGGCTGGCACCAAGCCCACCGCGCCGGTCCAGACCGCGGCGGCCACCGAGGCCCCGGAGCCGCAGACCCTCGGCGACATTCCGGATGTGGACGACATCGTCCGCTGCTACAAGGAGCTCGTCAACGGCAATTACGGGGTGGAGTATGACAGCTCCGCGCCGCTGCCGGGCGGCTTTGACGGCGCCGGCGAATGGTATCCGGTGACGAACTACGGCTCTCTGAGTGAGCTGCGCCGCCATGTGCAGCAGTACCTGAGCGACGCGCTCATGGAGCAGCGCCACTTTGGCGACAGCCTGCAGGAGGTCGACGGCAAGCTCTACTGGCAGCAGGGCAGCAAGGGCTATGTCCGCTACCGGGTCGACCGGCAGGAGACGCTCACGCGCGATGAAACGCTCGACGCGCAGTACGGCGGCAAGTGCTATCAGACGTCTCTGGAGCTTTACGGCAGCGCGGACAATTACTGCGGAGACGAGGCGGTCGTTTTCGCGCTGTGCGCCGACGGGCACTGGCGCATCGTGGCGGCCGAGCCCTGAGCGGCGGCACAGTTTTTCGGCTCTGCGGCAAAAAGGTTGCAAATCCGCGGCGGGACTGCTATAATTTTGGCATAGAAAAACACGCTGAAATTCTGGAGGTAATATCATGGATGCATTCCGCGTGCTCGAAATCAAAAAGAGCGTTTTTGAAAACAACGACCGGCAGGCAGATCTGCTGCGCGAAGAGCTCAAGCGCAACCACACCTTCCTGCTCAACCTCATGTCCTCGCCCGGCAGCGGCAAGACCACGACCCTCATGGCGACCATCAACGCCCTGAAGGACGATCTGCGCATCGGCGTCATGGAGGCCGACATCGACTCTGACGTCGACGCTGCGACCATCTCCACCAGCGGCGCAAAGGTCATCCAGCTGCACACCGGCGGCATGTGCCACCTCGACGCGGGCATGACGCGCCAGGGTCTCGAGGGCCTCGGCACCGAGAACATCGACCTCGCCATCCTTGAGAACGTCGGCAACCTCGTCTGCCCGGCGGAGTTTGACACCGGCGCCGTGAAAAACGCCATGATCCTCTCCGTGCCGGAGGGCGACGACAAGCCGCTGAAGTACCCGCTCATGTTCTCGATCTGCGACGTGCTGCTCGTCAACAAGATCGACGTCGCGCCGTACTTCAACTTCGACCTCGACAAGTGCGTCGAGCGCGTCAAGAAGCTCAACCCGAACATTCAGGTGTTCCCGATCTCCGCGCTCAAGGGCGAGGGCATCGAGCCGTGGGCCAACTGGCTGCGTGCGCAGACAAAGGCCTGGAACGCATAAGCGCCGAAAACACCAAAACCGCGCAGGAATTTTGATTCCTGCGCGGTTTTTTGCTGTCCGGATGCCGCCGCTTTACGCGACCACGTCCTCAAACTGGCTGTTGTAGAGCGCGGCATAGAACCCGCCGCGCGCGAGCAGTTCGCTGTGCGTGCCCTGCTCGACGATGCTGCCGCCGCGCATGACGAGGATGCAGTCGGCATTGCGGATGGTGCTCAGGCGGTGCGCGATGACAAAGCTCGTGCGGCCGCGCATGAGGTGGTCCATGGCCTCCTGAATGAGCTGCTCGGTGCGGGTGTCGACCGAGCTGGTCGCCTCGTCGAGGATGAGGATGGGGGCGTTGGCCAGCACGGCGCGCGCGATGGTCAGCAGCTGCTTTTGCCCCTGGGAGACGTTCGTCGCCTCCTCGTTGAGCTCCATCTGGTAGCCGCCGGGCAGCGTGCGGATGAAGGCGTCGGCGCGCGCGGCCTTCGCGGCCGCGATGACCTTGGCGTCCGTCGCCTCGGGGCGGCCGTAGCGGATGTTTTCCATAATGGTGCCCTTAAAGAGCCACGTGTCCTGCAACACCATGCCGAAGGCGCGCCGCAGGTCGCCGCACGCATAGTCGCGCACGTCGCGCCCGTCGACGAGGATGGCGCCGGCGTCCACATCGTAAAAGCGCATGAGCAGCTTGACCATCGTGGTCTTGCCGGCGCCGGTCGGGCCGACGATGGCGACGGTCCTGCCCGCCGGCACGTCGCAGCTCCAGTCGTGGATGACCGGCTGCTCGGGATCGTAGCCGAAGCGCACGTGCCGGAACGACACGTCGCCGCGGATATGGTCCGCCGGGGCGGGCAGGGCAGGGTCGGCCGGCTCCTCGGGCTCGGCAAGGAAGGCGAACACGCGCTCGGCCGCGGCCGCCATGGTCTGCAGCTGGGTGCTGATCTGCGCCAGCTGCGTGATCGGCTGCGTGAAGCTCGACATGTAGCTGATGAATGCCTGAATGTCGCCGATCGTGATGGTGCCGTGCGCGGCGAGCGAGCCGCCGAGCACGACCACGCACACGTAGCCGAGCTTGCTGACAAACGTCGTCACGGGCGACATGAGGCCGGACAGAAACTGGCTCTTCCACGCCGAGCGGTAGAGCCGCGCGTTGATGGCGTCAAACTCCTTTTGCGTCGCGCCCTCGCGGTTGAAGGCACAGACGACGTTGTGCCCGGCGTAGGTCTCCTCGACCTTGCCGTTGATGTCGCCGAGGTTTTTCTGCTGGGCGACGAAGTAGCGCTGGCTGCGCTTGACGATGCGGCTCGTGAGCACGCCCGTGACCGGCAGCATGATGAGCGCGATGAGCGTCATGAGCCAGCTGATGCGCAGCATCATGACCAGCACGCCGATGAGCAGCGTGACGTTCGTGACCAGCTGCGTGGCCGACTGCGCCATGCCGGAGGACATGGTGTCGACGTCGTTGGTGATGCGCGAGAGCACGTCGCCGACGGTGTTGCGCTCAAAGTAGCGCATGGGCATGCGGTGGATCTTGCTGCTGATCTCGCCGCGCAGGCGGTAGGCGAGCTTCTGCGTGATGCCGGCAAGGATCCACGACTGGAAGAAGCTGCACGCCGCGCTGACGAGATAGAGCGCGAGCACCGTCAGCAGGATCTTGCCGATCTTGCCGAAGTCGATGCCGCCGAGGCCCGAGAGCTTGCGCCCGAGACCGGTGGCCAGCTCCGTCGTGGCCGTCGAGAGAATTTTCGGCCCGACGATACCGAAGGCCGTGCTCGCCAGCGCGAGCACGAGCACGAGCGCAAGCCCCAGCCGGTAGCGCCCGAGATAGCGGAAGAGCTGCCCGATCGTGCCCTTGAAGTTTTTCGGTTTTTCCGGGATGCGGCCCGGTCCGCGTCTGTGGCCCGCCATGGTCAGCCCTCCTCTCCGAGTTCCGCGGCGCTGAGCTGGCTGAGCGCGATCTCGCGGTAAGTTTCGCAGCTGCGCAGCAGCGTGCTGTGCGTGCCGCAGCCGACGATGCGCCCGCCGTCGAGCACGAGGATCTGGTCCGCGTGCAGGATCGTGCTCAGGCGCTGCGCCACGATGATGACCGTGGCGTCGTGCGTCTGTTTGGCCAGCGCCTGACGCAGCGCGGCGTCCGTCTGATAGTCGAGCGCGGAGAAGCTGTCGTCAAACAGGTACACCTGCGGGTGCTTGGCGATGGCGCGCGCGATGGACAGGCGTTGCCGCTGCCCGCCGGACACGTTCGCGCCGCCCTGCGCCACCGGCGTGAGGAAGTGGTGCGGCCGCGACCAGATGAAGTCCTCGGCCTGCGCCGTGGCGGCGGCGCGGATGGCATCCGCCTCCGAGACGTCGCCGGCAAACTCAAGGTTCGAGAGGATGTCGCCCGTGAAGAGCATGCCCTTTTGCGGCACGTAGCCGAGCATGGCGCGCAGGCCGGCCTGGGGCAGGCGGCGCACGTTCACGCCGCCGATGCTGACCGTGCCGCCGGTCGCATCATAAAAGCGCGGGATGAGCCCCAGCAGCGTCGATTTGCCGCAGCCGGTCGAGCCGACGATGGCCGTGACCTCGCCGGGCCGCGCCGTGAAGCTGATGTCGTGCAGCACGTCGTCCTCTGCGCCGGGATAGCGGAACGACACGTGGTCGAATGTGACGGTCGCGTCCGCGGGCACGGGCTCGGGGCTGCGCGGGTCGCGCACGCTCGCACGCGTGCGCAGGATCTCGTCCACGCGCGTGGCCGAGACCTCGGCGCGCGGCAGGAGCACCGCCACGATCGTGATCATCATGAAGGCCATGATGATGAGCGACGCATAGGTCGAAAAGGCGATCATGTCGCCGATCTGCATGTTGCCGGCGTTGATGCTTTTCGCGCCGAACCACTCGATCATGACCGTGACGCCGTACATGATGAGCGTCATGACCGGGCCCATGAACGCCATGGTCCGGTTGACGAACAGCTGCGTGTCCCGGAGCGCCGCGCTCGCAGCGCCGAAGCGCTCCTCCTCGTGCCGCTCGCGGTGGAACGCGCGGATGACCGGCAGACCGGTCAGCACCTCGCGGCTGACGAGGTTGACATCGTCCACGCGCTGCTGCATGGTGCGAAACTGCGGCATGGCGACTTTCATCAGCACGCCGACGAGCAGCAGCATCGCCGCGACGGCCAGCGCGATGATCCAGCCGAGGCCGGTCTTCGTGCGCGCGACCATGACGATGCCGCCGAGGCCGATGATCGGCGCATAGAGCACGACGCGCACGATCAGCACGCACACCGCCTGGATCTGCATGACGTCGTTCGTGCTGCGCGTGATGAGCGAGGCCGTCGAGAACTTGTCCATCTCGGCGGACGAGAACGACAGCACCTTGCGGAACACCTGCGCGCGCAGGTCGCGCCCGATGGCGGCGGACATCCGCGCGCCGACAAAGTTGCAGAGCACGGCCGCTGCGATCATGCCGAGCGTGAGCAGGAGCATTTTCCCGCCGGTGCGCAGCAGATAGCTGTTGCGGATGTGGTCCACGTTCAGCCCCGCGACGGCGTACTCCGTCTTGAGAAACTGCACGGCCGCGCTGCGCAGGACGCTGTCGGTGAGCGTGCCCATGCCGCCGAGGGCCTCCTCGCCGCGCGCGAGGATCTCCTCGTGCGTGATGAGGCCGCCCTGCATTTGCTGCCGCAGGGCGAGCACGGTGTTCGCCCCCTGCTCCGACAGGCGCGCATACATGACCAGCGGCCGGATGAAGATGCCCTCCAGCTCCGGCAGCTGCGCCGTGTCGTTGAGTGTCCAGACGCCGTTATCCTCCGTGTAGGCGGCGCTGACCGCGGCAGCGTCGTCGTCCGACAAAAACAGGCGCACGCCGTCCATGGTCTTGTCCGTCAGCGCGAGGGGCGCTGCGTATTCGATGCCGCCGCTCTGGATGCCGGTGTCCACGATGCGGCTCGTGTATGCCGGCAGCGACAGCTCGCAAAACGACTGCGCCGCGAGCAGCAGTACGATCAGCACTACGGCCGGAATGTGCCCGCGCAGGTATTTCAGCACCCGCATGGCGTGTCCTCCTTCTGCTCTTCATAGATCTGCTGGGCGATTTCTCCCGCCCGGTCGCTCAGACGCAGCAGCTCGCGCGTGTCCGCCTCGCCCATACGGCGGTAGACTTCCGACAGGCACGCGACCGCCTCGTTGAACGACGTCTGCACCTCGTTTCTGCCCTGCTCGGTCAGGCGCACGACGACGCGCCGGCGGTCGGCCGTGTCGCGTGCGCGGGTGATGGCGCCCTTGCGCTCGAGATTGTTGAGCATGGCCGCGATGCGCGCCGTGCTCAGGTCGAGCAGCGTGCTCAGCTCGCCGGCCGTGCGGCCGTCGGCCCCGGCGTTGAGGCAGCCGAGCAGGCGCATCTCACCCTGCGAAAAGACCTGACTGAGGTCCTCGCGGCGCGCGTGGTTGAGGATCATTGCGCGCACCTGTTCGCGCGCGACCTGTTCAAAAAAATCCATGAGGGTTCGCTCCGTTTCTCCGGCCGGGGCCGGGTGAAAAATGGATATTTCACTAATACCGTTTCCTTTTACCATTAGATAATACAGGTCCTGCGCGCTTCTGTCAAGTATCACGCAGGACATTTTGGCGAAAATGTGCAAAAGCCGCCCCTCCGGAGAGGGGCGGCTCTTTGGGAACGATTGCATGTTCAGTCCGTAGGCTCGAAGGCGCGGTCGAACAGGTCGGTGACCTCTTTCGACGGGGCCTTGCTGCACAGCGACACGATGACCGCCGCGATCAGACCGCACAGGAAGCCGGGGATGATCTCATACAGGCCGGTGCTCGAGGACAGGAACGCATACCACACGGCGTCGACCACGAAGCCCACGCACACGCCGGCGACCGCGCCGGAATACGTCAGGCGGCGCCAGTAGAGCGAGAGCAGGATGACCGGACCGAACGCGGAGCCGAAGCCCGCCCATGCGCACTCGACGAGCGCCATGATGCCGCCGCAGTTCGGGTCAGCCGCGATGAAGAACGCAACGACGGAGATGAGGATGACGATGATGCGGCCGGCCCACTGCATCTCATGGTCGGTGGCGTCCTTGCGGATGACCGGCTTATAGATATCGGAGGCGAAGGCGCTGCTGCTCGCAAGCAGCTGGGAGTCGGCCGTGCTCATCGCTGCGGCCAGAATGGCCGAGAGGAGCACGCCGGAGATGAACGCCGGGAACAGGCGGCGCACCATGTGCACAAAGACGAGGTTCTCGTTGTCGATCTCGCCGAGGAACTGGCGGCCGATCAGGCCGACGACGGCGGACATGGCCAGAATGAGCACGATCCAGCTGCAGCCGATGATCTGGCTCTTGCGCATCTCATGCTCGGACTTGATGGACAGATAGCGCACAAGGATGTGCGGCATGCCGAAGTAGCCCAGGCCCCAGCCAAGACCGGAAATGATATCCGACATGCTCTTCCAGTTGAAGCCGCCGCCGGAGAGCACATTATAGTAGTTTTCCGGAACGGCCATGACCGGTGCGACAAAGTCTGCACCCTTCATGACGAACAGCGCGAGGATCGGCGTGAGCATGAGCGCGGCAAGCATGAGCATGCCCTGGAAGAAGTCCGTCCAGCACACGGCGTTGAAGCCGCCGAGAAACACGTACACGAGGATGATGGCCGTGGCGATGATCATGGCCGTCTTGGCGCTCATGCCCGTGACGGTGTTGAACAGCGTGCCGCAGGCCGAGATGCTCGAGGCGCTGTAAATGCAGTAGACCACGACGAACACGATCGCCGAGATGATCTGCAGGCCCTTGTTCTTCGACTGGAAGCGATTGGTGAGAAACTGCGGGATCGTGATCGAGTCGTTCGCGCGGATGGAATACCGGCGCAGACGCGGCGCGACAAACACCCACGCGCAGATCGTGCCGATGACCAGACCGACGGCGATCCACACCTTGCCGATGCCGTACAGATAGATCGAGCCGGGCAGACCCATGAGCACCCACGCACTCATATCCGACGCGCCGGCAGACAGCGCCGCGACCCAGCCGCCCATGCTGCGGCCGCCGAGGAAATACTCCTTCTCGCCCTCCACATGGCGGTCACGGATGAAGAAATACACACCGACGCCGATGACCAGCGCAAAATACAGTAATATGGCGATCCATTCACCGCTCGAAGCAGTGCCCATGATGTTTTGCCCCTTTCATTAGGAAACCTTATATCGTTTCCTGAAAAACAAGATGAGTGTATGATACGCCACTTTCGCCGCCGTGTCAACAATTTCTTCATAATTTCGGGCAAAAATCGGCGTTTTCTCTGCAATATCAGGAAAAATTTCTGCGCTTGACTTTTTGGAACCCGTGCGTATAATATAAGGTAATCTTATTTTTTATGAAAAATTCGGACAAGGAGCGTGTGCGTGTGACACTGCGGCAATATGAGGCGTTTTTAAAAACGGTGGAGTGCGCGGGCGTGTCGGCCGCGGCGCAGGCGCTGGGCGTGTCCCAGTCGGCGCTGACGCAGCTGCTGGCGGGGCTCGAGCGCGACTGCGGCTTTCCGCTGCTGGTGCGCAACCGCGGCGGCGTGCATCTGACCCCGGCGGGCAAGGCGCTGCTGCCGGCCGTGCAGCAGGTGTGCGCGGCGGATGCGCACCTGCGCGGCCGCATTCAGGAAGTGCGCGAGCGCGCGGGCGGCACGATCCGCATCGCGACGTTCAAGAGCGTGGCGGTCAACTGGCTGCCGCCGATGATCAAGCAGTTTCAGGTGCAGCACCCGGAGGCGCGCTTTCGGCTGTTCGACGGGGCCTACGCCGAGGTGGACGCCTATGTGCGCAGCGGCACGGTGGACATGGGCTTCATCTCGCTGCCGAGCGAGCTGCCGGGCGAGATCGTGCCCGTGTGCAGCGACCGGCTGCTGGCCGTGCTGCCGGCGGGGCACCCGCTGGCGGACCGGGACGCCGTGCCGATCACGGCCTTCGGTACGGAGCCGGTCGTGAGTCTCGTGGACAGCACGAACCGCGATGCGCTGCGCGTGCTCGACGCCGCGCACGTGCACCCCGATATCCGCTTTCAGACGGCGGACGACTACGCCATGATCTCCATGGTCGAGAGCGGGCTGGGCATCTGCATCGCGCACGAGCTCGTGCTGCGTTCGGACCATCACAACGTCGTCGTGCGCCCGCTCGACCCTCCGGCGCACCGCACCATCGCCATGGCCATCCCGCCGGAGAGCGAGGGCAAGCCGCTCGTGCGCACGTTCGCCGCCTTTGTGCGCGCGTGGGCGCAGGCCAACCCGTGACGGAAGGAGGCAGACCATGGACCGCAGCGAATGGAAGCAGTACATTCTCGAGACGTACCACGCCGTGTCCGACCGGCTGTGGCCGCGCTACCCGAGCCATGAGGTATTCCGCCACCCCGGCAACCGGAAGTGGTTTGCGCTGATGATGGAGGTGCCGGGTGAAAAGCTCGGTCTGCCGGAGCGGGGAATGCTCGACATTCTCAACCTCAAGTGCGACCCGGTGCTGATCGCCTCCCTACGGGGTGCGCCGGGGCTGCTGCCGGCATACCATATGAATAAGGAAAACTGGATCACCGCCGTGCTTGACAGCGGAGCTCCGGATGCGCAGATCCGGACGCTGCTGGCCATGAGCTATGACATGACCGCGCCGGGGCGCGGCCGCACCGCAAAAAAGCGCAACAAGAATCAGGCAGCGGCCGGGCATTTGCGGTAAGATCAGCGTATCGAACGGTCAGGAGGCATGGAGCATGGCACAGTGGCACCGAAACATTCAGGACATCATCACCATCATGGACGACTGCATCCGCACGCAGCAGGACGAGGCGCTGACGCTGCGCGCGCTGGCAGACCGGCTTGGCTACTCCGAATACTACACGTCGCGCCGGTTACGGGCGCTGGCCGGTATGACGCTCCGGGACTATCTGCGGCTGCGGCGGCTGGCGTTTGCCCTGCGCGATGTGCGCGACACCGACCGGAGGCTGCTCGATATCGCGGTGAAGTACGGCTTTTCCTCCAACGAGGCCTTTGCGCGCGCGTTCAAGAGAGCCTACGGCGTAAGTCCCAGCGCCTACCGGGCCGCGCCCGGCCCCGTCGTGCTCCAGACCATCCTGCGGCCGTTCGACTGTTATCTGACGGAAGGAGCAGGCGATAGGAACGAGACACAAAGCGCGGGCGAGGTCAGGACCTATTTCGTGCACATCCCGGCGCACAAATTTCTGCACATCCGCAACTATGAGAGCATCGGCTACTGGGACTTCTGGCAGCGGCAGAGCGCGATCCCTGGGCAGGACTGCGAGACCATCTGCGGCCTGCTCGCGAGCATTCCCGGCAAGCTCGACGATGCGGGCGGCGAAAACGAGGACGCGGGCAGCGGCCAGCTCATGGCCTGGATCAACGAGCCGACGGGGCGCATCTGCAGCTGGGGCATCCCGCTTGCGGAGGCCTACGGCGTGCGTCTGCCGGCGGACTACGCCGGGCCGGTGCCGGCGCAGATGCAGCTCATGGACGTGCCCGCCGGGGAGTACCTCGTGTTCGAGCACGGGCCATTCGATTTTGAGACGCAGAATGCCGCCGTGGAAGCGAAGATCGAGCAGGTCATGCGCGACTTCGACTACGCCGCCAGCGGCTGGCAGCTCGACCTGACGCCGGGCAGGGTGTTTTACTTCTACCACGACTGCGCGCGGTTTTTCAAATACGTGCGGCCGGTGTGCAGGGCCTGAAACAGCAGAAAAGCCAGGGGCGCTCCCATCGGGAGCGCCCCTGGCTTTGCTCTGTGTATGTTATTATGTAAACCGAATATGAAAGTAGAAATATCAGTTATGGTAACTGCATTATGAAAACTTAACTGCTGAAAAATATTTGAATAATCAAGAAAAACCATGTGAATATGAAATATTTATGTAAACTGAATTATGTAAATACGACGCATCGCGTGACTTGCAGCTCGATTTGCAGTTATGGAAAGTATATTATGACAACCAAAGCACGAAAAAACAGCTGCAAATTCGGAATATTTACACATATAAAATTAGTTATGTAAATTAGATTATGTAAACAAGTAGAACAAACCCCTGCCCCGCGCGAATTTCTCGCGCGGGGCAGGGGAGGTATATGCGTTTCTGGAGGGCTTTCGGGGGACGCTTGACCGCGGCGCGCCGGATGCCGTCCGTTTGGCGCGGCACACGGAATGCCGCTTCGTGCACACCATGTGCAGGGAGATTTCCGCTGCGCAGACCGATTCCTGCGTGATTTGGCCGCGCACCGTTCGCCCGGATCTGCGCTGCACGTTGTCCGTTTGACTTTGGCGCGTCCGGCTCTGTGCTGCCCGTGCCCGTTTTTTCGCGCCTGTTGTGTGCAGACGTTTGCGCCGGGGCTTGCCGGGGCATCTGTGCGCGTGCGGCCGTGCGCCAGAAGCGCGCCCGCGGCCTTACGCGTACTCGACCTTGATGGTGTTCGTGTTGCCGCTGCGGCCGTTGATGATGCCGCCGGTGATGATGACCTTGTCGCCCTTTTCGAGCTGCATCACACTGCGGCTGACCTTCAGTGCGTGGTAAAACAGCACGTCGGTGCTCTCGTACACCTCGCTCATAACGGGCGTGATGCCCCACGAGAGGGCGAGCTTGCGGTAGGCGCGCTCGTTCGTGGTCAGGCCGATGATATCCGTCGGGCCGCGGAAGCGCGAGATCAGCCGCGCGGTGCGCCCCGTGATGGAGCAGACGGTGATGACCTTCGCGCCGATGTCGATGGCCATACCGCACGTGGCATGGCTGATCGCGTCGAGCGTGTCGTGGATCTCAAACTGCGTCTTGGGAAAGCGCCCTGCGTAGTTGATGTGCGCCTCGGTGTATTCGGCGATGCGGGCCATGGCGCTCAGCGCCTCGACGGGGTGCTCGCCGGCAGCCGTCTCGCCGGAGAGCATGATGGCGCTCGTGCCGTCATAGACGGCGTTGGCGACGTCGGCGATCTCGGCACGGGTGGGGCGGATGTTGTGCGTCATGCTCTCGAGCATCTCGGTCGCGGTGATGACGCGCTTGCCAAGCAGGCGGCACTTGCCGATGAGTTCCTTCTGGATGCTCGGCAGCTCCTCATACGGCACCTCGACGCCCATGTCGCCGCGGGCGATCATGATGCCGGTGCACTCAGTGAAGATGTCCTCGATGTTGTCGATACCGGGCTGATTCTCGATCTTGGCGATGACGGCGATGTCCCCGCCGCCGTTGGCGCGCAGAAAGCCATTGAGATCGACCAGATCCTGCCTGCGCGACACGAAGGATGCGGCCACGAAGTCCACGTCGTTTTCGATGCCGAAGAGCAGGTCGCGCTTGTCCTGCTCGCTCAGAAACGTCTGCCTGAGCACCTTGTTCGGGAAGCTCATGCTCTTGCGGTCCGAGAGCACGCCGCCGGCCGTGACACGGCAGACGACGTCCGTGCCGGTCGTGGCGGTGACGGTCAGGGCGATGAGCCCGTCGTTGACGAGCACGGTGTCGCCCGGCTCGAGATCCTGCGCGAGGCCGGCATAGCTCACGGACACGCGTTCGGCATTGCCGGTCACGGCCTCGGTCGTGAACGTGAACGTGTCGCCGCTGTGCAGCTCGATCTTCCCGTTTTCAAACGTGCCGATGCGGTACTCGGGGCCCTTCGTGTCGAGCATGATGGCGATGGGCAGGTCGAGCTCCGCGCGCAGCTTCTTGATGCGGTCGATGCGCACCTGGTGCTCGGCGTGCGTACCGTGGGAAAAGTTCAGGCGCGCGACGTTCATGCCCGCGAGCATCATGGCGCGCAGCGTCTCCTCGCTGTCGCAGGCGGGGCCGATGGTGCAGACGATCTTCGTTTTTCTCATATTCCGACTCCCTCTCTGAATCCTGCGGTTTACTTTTTCTTCTTGCCGAACCAGCGGCGCTCCTTGCGGTTGCGGCCCTCAGGCTCGTCATCAGCCGCGGTGATGTTCCGGGCGGCCTCGGCCACGGCGTCGGCATCAAAGTCCACGCCCATCTCGGCCGCGGTATTGCGCATCTGCTCAAAGAACTCGAGCTGCGCCTTGAGCGTCTGGAGCATTTCGCGCGTGAGCGCAAGGCCACTGCCGACGCCGGGGTCGATGATGATGCCGGTGTCGTTCGAGGAGAGCACGAGCGGGGCGTAGTCCTTCACGCCGAGCTCGACGCTGCCCATGTTGCGCCACTGCAGCAGGCGCGCGCGGTCGGTGAAGGCGCAGAAGAACGTGCGCCCGTCGTCGGTGCGCACCTTGCCGAACTGCAGGTGCTGCTGACCGTCGGCCGGGGCGGCCGCGCCCTCGGGCCGCTGGGCGGGGAAGAACAGCGGCGCCGCGATCATGGTCGCGGCCAGGCGCTGGAAGTTTTCCTTCGAGGCGTTGATCTTGCACGCGTCGAGCGCGTCGCGCAGCTCCTCGGCCAGCGCGGCGCGCATGGCCTGCTCGGGCGTGCGCTCGCTGAGCTCGATGTGGAAATCGGGGTAGGCCACGCGCAGCATGTCCAGCGCGGTGCGCAGGCCCTGCACGTCCTCGTCGGGGCGGTCGTTGGCGGCCACGACGAACAGGCGCGGGCGGTGGTTGGCACTGCGGTCGACGATGCCGGAGGCGTAGAGCTCCTCGAGCTTCGTCTGCACGCACAGGGCGATGCAGTTGGGCGTCTCGCTCGTGGCGGTCACGGCGATGGCGTAGGTCTCGTCGCCGTCCTGCACGGGCATTTTTGCCGTCTCGAGAATGTGCGGGCGGCCAAGGGCATAGGCGGCCTCGGCCTTGTGCTGCTCGCGCTCGGCGTCGGTCATGTCCTCAATGTTGTCCGGCTCCGTGTAGGCGCCGGCGGCCAGCAGCTCCGCTACGGCCTTGCGGCGGATGTCCTGAATGCCGAGCAGCTGCATGGCGCGCGAGCGGTCGGCGGCGACGTGATCGTACAGATCGTTAAAATTACTCATATGCATCCCTTCCCGGGGCTCGGGGCGCCCCTTGGTTTTCTTTGCCGCCATTATAACACACCCCGCGCCAAATGCAAAGCGCCGATTCGCCGCGGCAGATTGCACAAACATCGACGCGGGGCGCAAAAAATTTTCTTGCCGCAGAGCACCGGTTTCTCTTTGCAAGCGGCAAAAATGTTGCTATAATGATTTTGTATGAAAACTTGGGTTTTTGCGCCTGTGCGCAGGACACGGAAATTTTCAAAAAGAGAGGAAGTTACGATATGATTCCACACGGCAAAGAGATCAAGGTGTTCACCGGCTCGTCCAACCCCGACCTGGCGGACATGATCTGCAAGAACCTCGGCATCTCCCTGGGCAAGAGCACGGTCACGGCGTTTGCCGACGGCGAGTGCTCCATCTCCATCAACGAGCCCGTCCGCGGCGTGGATGTGTTCATCGTGCAGAGCACCTGCAAGCCGGTCAATGACAGCCTCATGGAGCTGCTGGTCATGATCGACGCGATGAAGCGCGCCTCCGCCGGCCGCATCACCGCCGTCATCCCGTACTTCGGCTACGCCCGGCAGGACCGCAAGGCCAAGGCCCGCGACCCGATCTCGGCCAAGCTCGTGGCGAACCTGCTCACCGTCGCCGGGGCCGACCGTGTGCTGACCATGGACCTGCACGCTGCGCAGATCCAGGGCTTCTTTGACATTCCGGTGGACAACCTCTACGGTGCGCCGCTGTTCGCCACACACTACCTGCGCCGCTTCGGCTACGGCCGCGAGGACATGGTCGTCGTCTCGCCGGACGTCGGCAGCGTGGCGCGCGCGCGCTCTTTCGCCATGAAGATGGGCCTCGGCCTCGCCATCGTGGATAAGCGCCGCGAGAAGGCCAACTGCTCCGAGGTCATGAACATCATTGGCAATGTCGAGGGCAAGACCTGCCTGCTGCTCGACGACATGGTCGATACGGCCGGCAGCCTGTGCGGCGCGGCCAAGGCCATCGTCGAGGTCGGCGGCGCGAAGGAAGTGTATGCCTGCGCGTCCCACGGCGTGCTCTCCGGCCCGGCCATCGACCGCATCAACGACAGCGTCATCGACGAGCTGCTCCTGCTCGATACCATTCCGTATCCGAAGGGCAAGCCGGCCTGCGACAAGATCCAGTATCTGCCCGTCGCGCCGATGTTCGCCGAGGCCATCAACCGCATCTATGAGGAAATGAGCATCTCCTCGCTGTTTGAGTGATGTTCTTTTCCAATCGCGGCGGCGTGCAGTGGCTGGTCGTGTTTCTCGGCAACCCGGGGCTGAAGTATCAGAACACCCGGCACAACGCGGGCTTCCTCACGGCAGACGTCGTGGAAAAGGACTGCGGCGTGCGCATCGACCGGCTGCGCTTTCACGCGCTCACCGCGCAGACGGAGCTCGGCGGGCAGAAGGTCCTGCTCATGAAGCCGCAGACGTATATGAACAACTCCGGCGAGGCCGTGGCGCCGGCGGCAAAGTTTTATAAGGTGCCGCCGGAGCATATCCTGGTCGTGTCGGACGAGATCCACCTGCAGCCGGGCCGCCTGCGCATCCGCACGAAGGGCTCGGCCGGCGGGCACAACGGGCTCAAGAGCATCATCGCCTGCCTCGGCACGGACGCCTTTCCCCGCATCCGCATCGGCGTCGGCGCGCCCCCGCACCCGGACTATGACATGCCCGACTGGGTGCTCGGCACGTTCCGCGGCGCGGACAAGACCGCCATGGACGACGCGGCCGCGCGCGCGGCCGAGGCCTGCGCGGTCTATATCCGCGACGGAGCGGACCGCGCCATGAGCCGCTTTAATTGAACACCTGTCAGGGGTTTCCCACGTCCACCGGGACCGCCGCAGCCGACCGTGGGGCCAGTGCCCGCGCAGGCTGCGCGCGAAACCGGTCGGGCCGCGGGAGGCCCCTGATCTATTCGCAACTGGAGAAAAGGAGGAGCGCATCCCTTGAAAAAACACTGTATCGCCATGCTGCTCGCGGGCGGGCAGGGCTCGCGGCTGTATGCCCTCACGGCGAAGGTCGCCAAGCCCAGCATCCCGTTCGGCGGCAAGTACCGCATCATCGACTTCCCGCTGTCCAACTGCGCCAACTCCGGCATTGACACCGTCGGCGTGCTCACGCAGTACCAGCCCCTGCTGCTCAACCGCTACATCGGCAGCGGTCAGGCGTGGGATCTGGACAGCATCGACGGCGGCGTGTACATCCTGCCCCCGTATCAGAGCGCGGGGGAGCGCGGGTCGTGGTTTTCCGGCACGGCCAACGCCATCTATCAGAACATGGATTTCATCGAGATGTATGACCCCGACTGCGTGCTCATCCTCTCGGGCGACCATGTGTATAAAATGGACTATGACAAGATGCTCCGCGCGCACGAGCAGGCCGGTGCGGCCTGCACGATCTCGGTCATCCAGGTGTCGATGGAGGAGGCCTCGCGCTTCGGCATCATGAACGTCGGGCCCGACGGCTTTATCAACGAGTTTGAGGAAAAGCCCGCCCACCCGAAAAGCGACCTTGCGAGTATGGGCATCTACATCTTCGACTGGAAGGCGCTGCGCCGCTATCTCATCGAGGACGAGGCGGACCCGGACTCCGACAAGGACTTCGGCAAGAACATTATCCCCAAGATGCTCGCCGCCGGGGAAAAGCTGCTGCCGTACCGGTTCGAGGGCTACTGGCGCGACGTCGGAACGATCGTCAGCCTCTGGGACGCGAACATGGACATGCTCTCGCCCACGCTCATCAATCTCTATGACCCGAAGTGGCCCATCCGTGCCAAGAGCCCCATCCGCCCGCCGCACAGCATCGGCCGGCAGGCGGAGGTCGTGCACTCGATCATCACCGAGGGCTGCACGATCGAGGGCCATGTGGAAAACTCCGTGCTCTCGAGCTCCGTCACCGTCGGCGCGGGCGCGCGTGTGCTCTACAGCATCCTGCACCCCGGCGTCGTCGTGGAGCCGGGCGCCGTGGTGGAGTATGCCATCGTCGGCGAGGGCACGGTCGTGGGCGCGGGCGCGCACATCGGCGCGCAGCCCGACGGGACGGACGGCTGGGGCGTTGCCACGGTCGGCCCGGATGTGTCGGTGCCCGCCGGGGGCACGGTCCCGGCCGGGGCCATGATCTATGACGGAGCGGAGGTGCACGCATGAGCGAAGTACATGGCATTGTTTACGCATATCACAGCTCCCCGCGGCTCGGGGACCTGACGCGCTACCGCACGAACGCATCGCTGCCGTTTTGCGGGCGTTACCGGCTGATCGACTTTGCGCTCTCGTCGCTCTCGAACGCGGGCGTGCACAGCGTCGGCGTCATCATGCAGCGGGACTATCAGTCCCTACTCGACCACCTCGGCAGCGGCAAGGCGTGGGATCTGTCGCGCCGCAGCGGCGGGCTGCACCTGCTGCCGCCGTTCGGCGTCAACACGCGCGGCGACTATACCGGCACAGCCGAGGCGCTCAACGCGGTCATTTCCTACGTGCGGAATATCCCGGAGCCGGAGGTCGTGCTCATGCCGGCGGATATCGTCTGCAATCTCGACCTTGCCGCCGCCATCGCGCAGCACAATGCCTCCGGCTGCGGCATCACGGCCATCTGCCGCGACGGTGTCGTCACCGGAGAGCACCATCGCTACCTCACGGACGAGCACGGCCGCGTTACGAAGCTGATTACCAGCGCAGCGGCCGGCGCGGGCGTCGCCGCCATGGAGATCTACATCGTCAATAAGGACGTCCTGCTCGGTATGCTCGATTTCTGCGCGCAGGAAAACCGCTTCCACTTCCACCGCGACGGGCTGTTTGAATATCTCCGGCGCGGCGGCACGATGGATGTGTTCCTGCACCCGGGCTACGCCGTGCACGTGGACACGGTCGCGGACTATTTTGCCGCCAGCATGGATATGCTGGAACCGTTGGCGCGCGCATCGCTGTTCCCGGCCGAGCGCCCGGTGCGCACGAAGGAGCGCGCGGACGTGAGCACGTACTACGGCGAGCACGCGCACGTGGAAAATTGCCTCGTGGCCGACGGCTGCTTTATCGAGGGCACGGTCACGGACTGCATCCTGTTCCGCGGCGTGCGCGTCGCGCGCGGGGCGCACCTGAGCCGCTGCATCGTCATGCAGGACACCTGCATCGCGGCGGACGCCATTTTGCAGTACGTCATCGCGGACAAAAACGTCCGCATCGGCCCGGCCGTCACGCTCACCGGCTGTGAGGCCCTGCCGATCGTGATCCCCAAGGGCAGCGAGCTCTGACCCGGACGAACCCAGTAAAGGAAGAAATGTATTTATGCCAATGACCAATCAGATTTCCCGCGATGAGCTGCGCAGCGCCATTGCCGACAAGCTCTGTGCGCACTTCGGCGTCACAGCCGGGGACGCGACCGACGAGCAGGTCTTTCAGGCCGCAGCCATCGTTATCCGCGAGATCCTCTCGCGCCTGCACACGTTTGACAGCCGCACCGCGCCCGAGCGCGAGGTGCACTACCTGTCGATGGAGTTTCTCATGGGGCGCTCGCTGATGAAGGACGCGTTCAACCTCGGCATCGGCGACGCGCTCACTGGCGCGCTCGAGGACCTCGGCCGCAGTGCAGCCGACATCTTTGAGACAGAGCCGGACGCCGGCCTCGGCAACGGCGGCCTCGGCCGCCTCGCCGCGTGCTATATGGACAGCCTTGCCACCGAGGGCATCCCCGCCACAGGCTATTCGCTGTGCTACGAGCTGGGCATCTTCCGGCAGCGGATCGTCGACGGCCGCCAGACCGAGGTCGCGGACAACTGGCGCACCGCCGCGTCGAGCTGGCTCGTGCCGTGCCATGAGGACACGGTCGAGGTGCGCTTCGGCGGCCGCGTGGAGCAGCATTGGGACGCCTACGGCCATTACCACGGCGAGCTGCGCGGCTATGAGAGCGTGCTGGCCGTGCCGCGCGATATGCTCATCGCGCCGTATGGCGACGGGCGCGTCAATACGCTCCGCCTCTGGGAGGCGCACAGCCCGAACGACCTGGATATGTATCTTTTTGCCGCCGGCAGCTACGTGCAGAGCCTCGAGCAGCGCACGATGGCCGAGGTCATCACGAAGGTGCTCTACCCGGCGGACGACCACATGGAGGGCAAGACCCTGCGCATCCGCCAGCAGTATTTCTTCGTCTCCGCGACGGCGCAGAGCATTCTGCGCGCCCACCGTGCGCGCTACGGCACGGTGCGCAACTTTGCCGAGCACCACGTCATCCAGATCAACGACACGCACCCCACGCTCATCATCCCCGAGCTCATGCGCCTGCTGCTCGATGACGACGGCCTCGGCTGGGACGAGGCATGGGCCATCGTTACCGCCTGCGTCAACTATACGAACCACACCGTCATGTCCGAGGCGCTCGAGACGTGGCCGCAGGGCCTCATCCAGAGCCAGCTCCCGCGCGTGTGGGAGATCATCTGCGAGATCAACCGCCGCTGGTGCGACGAGCTGCGCGCCCGCTTCGGCGACGATGCGCGCGTGGGGCGCAACCTCATCATTGCCGACGGCAGCGTGCATATGGCAAATCTCTGCCTCGCCGCGTGTAAGACCATCAACGGCGTCTCCGCCCTGCACGGGGAGATCCTGCGCCGCGACCTCTTCCGCGACGTCTGCGCGCTCGACCCCGGCCGCTTCACCTATGTCACCAACGGCATTGACCACCGCCGCTGGCTGGCTCAGTGCAACCCCGGCCTGCACGCGCTCGTGTGCGACGTGCTCGGCAGCGACCGCTATCTCCTGCACCCCGAGGAGCTCGCGGGTCTGGAGCGCGCGGCGGACGACCCCGCCGTGCTTGCCCGGCTCGAGGAGATCAAGGCGCTCAACAAGCAGCGGCTGGCCGCGTGGGTGTTCCGCACGGACGGCTTCTCGCTCAACAGCGACGCGATCCTTGACGTGCAGGTCAAGCGCCTGCACGAATATAAGCGCCAGCTTCTGTGCGCCATGCGCATCACGCAGTTGCAGCTCCTGCTGCACGACGACCCGGATCAGCCCTTCCAGCCGCGCACGTTCCTGTTTGCGGCCAAGGCCGCGCCCGGCTACGCTGTGGCCAAGCGCATCATCCAGCTGCTGTGCTCGCTCGCGGCCGATGTGAATGCCGACCCCGTTTGCCGCGGCAGGCTGCAGGTGTACTTCCTGCCGAACTACCGCGTCTCCGCCGCCGAGATGCTCATGCCCGCCGCGCAGGTGTCCGAGCAGATCTCGACCGCCGGCAAGGAGGCCAGCGGCACCGGCAACATGAAGCTCATGATGAACGGCGCCGTCACGATCGGCACGCTCGACGGCGCAAACGTCGAGATGTTCGAGCAGCTCGGCGCGGACAACATGTTCCTCTTCGGCCTGCACGCCGACGAGGCCGAGGCGCTGCGCGCCGCGGGCTACGACCCGCAGGCGTATGTCCGCCGCAGCCCGTGGCTGGGCCGCGTGCTTGAGCGCATGAGCTGCGGCTATGCCGACGGCGAGAGCTATGCCGACCTCGTCAGCAGCCTGCTCTACGGCGGCGACCCGTACCTGCTCCTCGCCGACTTTGACGACTATGCCGCCACGCACGAGCGGCTGTATACGACGATTGCCGACCCCGCCGTGCGCGCGCGCCTGTCGCTCGTCAACATTGCCCGCAGCGGCATTTTCGCTGCCGACCGCGCCGTGCGCGAATACGCCGAGCGCATCTGGGAGGTGCACGCATGAACCCGTATGTCTGTGTGGTCGGCGCCGTGAATCTCGACATTTGCGGCCGCCCGGAAAAGAAGCTCATCTTCCGCGACTCCAACCCCGGCGCCGTCACGCTCACGCCCGGCGGTGTCGGGCGCAACATCGCGCACGATCTGCGCCTGCTCGGCGTGGAGGTCAAGTTTCTCACCGCCTTCGGCGGCGATTCGCACGCCCAGCTCCTGCGCAACGACTGCGTGGAGCTCGGCATGGATCTCAGCTGCGCGCTCGACGTGCCCGGCGGGCGCACATCGACGTACCTGTACATCACGGACGAGCGCGGCGAGATGCAGCTCGGCCTGTGCGATACGGACATCTCCGCCGCCATCACGCCGGATTATCTGCAGCGCCACCTTGACGTGCTCGACGGCGCGGCCGCCGTCGTGCTCGACGGCAACCTGACGGCCGAGACCATTACCTGGCTCGGTGCGCACTGCAGCGCCCCGCTCTTTGCCGACCCCGTCTCTGTCACGAAAGCAGAGCGGATGCGCGCATCACTCGGCGCGCTGCACACGTTTAAGCCCAACCTCACCGAGGGGCAGAACCTCACGGGCGAGTCTACGCCCGAGGGCATCGTCGCGGCGCTGCTGGCACAGGGGGTGCAGCGAGTGTTTCTCAGCATGGGGGGCGACGGTATTCTCGCCGGCACGCGCGATGAGCTGGTGCACCTGCCGTGCCTGCCCACCTGCATGGTCAACACGACCGGCGGGGGCGACGCGGTCATGGCCGCGCTCGTCTGGGCGTACCTTGCGGGGCTTGACCTGCGCGAGAGCGCGGCGGCCGCCCTGCGCGCCGGCAAGGCCACGGTCGAATACCCCGGCACGAACAATCCCGACCTCGGCGTGCTCGTCCACGGCTGAGACACACCAAAAAAACGAGACAGCAGACTTCCCAAATTGGAAGTCTGCTGTTTTTTCATAGCAGGATAGCAATCCGGTAGACAACTGCCGCCGCACACCATGCGGCCGCGCATGAGCCAATGGCTGCGGCCAGCGTGCCCAGCCGGCTGCCAAGCTCCTGCCGCATGGCCGCCTGCGCCGCCACGCACGGCGCGTACAGCGCCGTGAACACCAGAAAGCTCGCGGCAGCGGCGGGGGAGAACACGCCCGGCAGCGCCGCTGTCAGGTCGCCGCCGAGCAGCACGCCGAGCGTGGACAGCACGGTTTCCTTGGCCAGCAGTCCGGTCACGAGCGCGGTCGCGGCGCGCCAGTCGCCGAAGCCCAGCGGCGCGAACAACGGCGCGAGCGCCTGTCCCGCCACGGCCAGCAGACTCTCGCCGGCATTTGCCGCCACGCGCCATGCCGGCGTGAACGTCCGCAGCACCCACACGCCCACGCTCGCCGCGAGGATGACCGTGAACGCCCGCGCGAGAAATTCCTTTGTGCGCACCCACATCCGCCGCAGCACGCTGCGCGCGTCCGGCCAGCGGTAGTCCGGCAGCTCCATGACAAAGGACGCCGCCTCCCCGCGCCAGACTGTCCGGCCGAGCAGCTTCGCCGCGCCGGCGGCCGTCCCGATGCCGAGCGCGTACAGCGCCAGAAACACCACGGCGCTCCGCCCCGGGAAGAACGCGGCCGCAAAGGCGGCGTACACCGGCGCCTTCGCGCTGCAGCTCATGCACGGCGTGAGCACGATCGTCAGCGCCCGGTCGCGCCGCGTGGGCAGCGTGCGCGCGGCCAGCACCCCCGGCACGCTGCACCCAAAGCCCAGCAGCAGCGGCACGGCGCTCTGCCCGCTCAGCCCCAGCCGCCGCAGCGGCCGGTCCATTACGAAGGCCACGCGCGCGAGATAGCCCGTGTCCTCGAGCAGGGAGAGGAAGAAAAACAGCGCCAGGATCACCGGCAGAAACGCTGCCACGTTCCCCACGCCCGCAAACACGCCCTCGCGCACCAGCCCATGCAGCAGCGGCCCCGCGTCCAGCGCCGTGAGCGCGCCGTCGGCCGCGTCCGCCAGCCAGGCGATGGCGCGCGCGAGCAGGCGGCTCAGGCACGGGCCGATGATATGAAACGTCAGGTAAAACACACCGCCGAGCAGCCCGGCCATCGCCGGATATGCCGTGTACCGTCCTGTGAGCACCCGGTCGATGCGCGCGCTGCGCCGGCTCCCCGGCAGCGCCTGCGGCAGGGTGAAAAACCGCCCCAGCCTGTCCACCTGTGCAAAGCGCGCCGTGGGCAGCGCCTCGTCTCGGGCAAGGTCGCTCTCGCGCACCATGCGCGCCGCCGCCTGTTCGGCTGCGGCCGGTGCGTGCAGCGTGCCGCCGTCGTCGAGCCACTGCGTCGCCGCGAACACCGGCGGCAGTCCCGCCGTGTGTGCCGCCGGGGCGAGCAGCCGCGCCAGTGTCCGCACGCAGGTCTGCACCGGCCCCGGCGCCAGCGCGCGCCACGGGTCGGGCGGCGGGCCGTGCGCTGCCTGCGCGGCCGCGTCCAGCAGCGCGCCGAGCCCCTCGCCCAGCGCTGCGCTCACCGGCACGACCGGGATGCCCAGCGCCCGCGCTAGTCCCGCCGTGTCCACCGATCCGCCGCCTGCGCGCAGCGCGTCCATCACGTTCAGCGCCAGCACGACCGGCACGCCCAGCTCCAGCAGCTGCAGCGTCAGGTATAGGCTGCGCGCCGGGCACGTCGCGTCCGCGATGCTGATGACCGCGTCCGCCGCGCCGCCGAGCAGATAGCTGCGCGTGACGCGCTCCTCGTCCGAGTACGGCCGCAGCGCGTACACGCCCGGCAGGTCCACGAGCGTGATCTCCGGCCGCGCGCGGCACACGCCCTCGCTGCGTGTGACGGTCACGCCCGGGAAGTTGCCCGTGCGCGCGTTCGCCCCCGTGAGAGCGTTGAAAAGCGTCGTTTTGCCGCAGTTGGGGTTGCCCGCGAGCGCGAGGATCATGGCCGTGCCTCCTTTTTTCGGATAACACAGCCTATGCGCAGACAAAAAGCGGTAGACTTGTACACGCGCGGGATGGTAAAATAAAGCCGCGGCAAATGAAAACGCCGCCCGTGATTGGGCGGCGTGCGTTTTGCAGAGATGATGCGATTCCGGGCAGGATGACAGAGCAGCGGGGGCGCTCGAGGGGGCGAAGGGCCCGCCTCGAATGCAATCTGATTGCTGCCTGTGCGCGGATCTATCCAGGCACAGACAGCAAAACGCCGCCCTTTCGGGCGGCATGATTCGGTTTTCGCTTCAGCGGAACGTGGCGGCGCAGTCGCAGATGTGCACGTCGATGCCTTTGCCGGCGGCGTACTCGTTGAGCTTTTGCATGAGCTTCTCGCGGTTGGCGTTGACGATCTTCGTGGCCAGACGCTGCTTCTGGTCCTGCGACATGGTGCGCAGGATGCCCTTGACGATGCGCGACGAGGCCTCGGGCGTGTTGCAGGCGAGCTTGAGCACGGGGTTGATATTGCCGCTCTGGCTCAGCGCCTCAAGCACGAGCGGGAGCTGGGAATCCAGCTTGTCGGTATAATCCAGGCTTTCGATCCGGAACGTGACTTCGATCATGATGAAAAACTCCTTTGCTAGTACATAACGTGAATGGGAAGCATTATAGCAGAAACTTTTTGCGATTTCCACCGTTCGCGGCAGAAAAATGCTGACAATCTTTCGACGATCCACGTGAGAGGAGACCTTATGTCCGAAAACGATCACATCGACGCGCAATGGCTGCGCGCAGCACAGTCTCCGCCGCCTCCGCCGCGCCGCCGCGGTTTTGGCTGCGCCCTGAGTCTGCTGGTGCTCATTCTCGTTCTGGCGGGCGTGCTGTTTTACCCGCGTGTGCAGGCATTGCTCACGCCGGTGCCTACCGTGCAGATCCAGATGGAGTCATCCGTCCTGCCGGACACTGCGCCGAACTGCGCCGCCAATCCGCGCGTGGCCGCCGTGCTGCACGCGGCGATGCGCGGCCAGACGGACGCCACGGTCTACGACTGCGACGCCGACACGCTCGAGGCCTGCATGGCCGAGCTGCTCGACGACCCGGAGCTCTGGGTGCGCTCCTACCGGTACACGGTCCACGGCGGGCTGAACGCGCACATCACCGTCACGTTCGACTGGGTCTATCCCGACGACGGCCCGGCGCGCCGCGAGAAGCTCGCCCGGACGGCGGACAGCCTGCTCGCCGCCGCTCCGGCGGGGGACTATCCCCGCGCGCTGTATCTCTACGACTGGCTGCTGGAGCACGTGCGCTACGTCTCGTGCGAGACGTATGACCAGACGGCTTACGCCGCTGTCTGCGAGGGGGAGGCCGTCTGCGGCGGCATCGCCGATGCCTACGTCTATCTGCTCGAGCGCGGCGGCATTCCGGCGCGCGTCGTCACGGGCACGTCCCTGTCTGCCGACGGCACGGCTGACAGCCACGCCTGGGTCGCGGCGGAGCTCGACGGCGCGGTCTATTACTTCGACCCCACCTGGGATCTGCAGGACGACGAGAGCGAGGCGGCGCTGCCGGATTATCTCGGCCACACGTGGTTCGCCCTCACGGCCGAGCGCATGGCCGTTCGCCACACGGCCGAGGACCCCACCCTCTGGCCGGACAGCCGCGCCAACGCCGATAATTACTACGTCCGCAATGGCTACACGGCGGCGGAGGCCTCCGTCGCCGCGGCTGCGGCCGCCGTGCGCAGTCAGTGGGACGATGGGCGCGCCGTGCTGGAATTTCGCTGCGAGACACCGGAGGTCTACGCCGGGATGCAGTCCCTGCTTTTCGACCGCGACCGGCTCTGGGACGTCTACCGTGCGCTTGGCAGCTACGTGCCCTCGTCTGCCTATCAGTGCGTGGACGATCAGCAGATCATCCGCCTGATTCCAACGCGATAGGGTAAAAAACAGCGCCGCAGCCAAACAGGCTGCGGCGCTTGAGCTGCCCCAAACAAATACGCAAGCGCAAAAGAAACAGAGCAGCGGGGGAGCTCGAGGGGGTAAGACCCGCCTCGAATCGGATCAGCTGCCGTAGAAAGTCTTGATTTTCAAGACTTTCTCGAAAAGCGGCAGCGCCGCAGCCGGGCAGGCTGCGGCGCTTTGCGTCTATTGTTATTTGCTCTCCTTGTCGGCGTTCATGCTCAGGTAGGCGTTGATGAAGCCGTCGATGTCGCCGTCCATGACGGCCTGGATGTTGCCGTTTTCATAGCCGGTGCGGTGGTCTTTGGCCAGCGTGTACGGCATGAACACGTAGGAGCGGATTTGACTGCCCCACTCGATCTTGAGCTGGACGCCCTTGATGTCGGAGATCTTCTCGAGGTGCTCGCGCTCCTTGATCTCGGCCAGACGCGCGCGGAGCATGTTCTTGCAGTTTTCGAGGTTCTGGAAGTGGCTGCGCTCGACCTGGCTGGACACGACGATGCCGGTCGGGATATGCGTCAGACGCACGGCGGACGAGGTCTTGTTGACCTTCTGGCCGCCCGCGCCGGACGAGCGGTACACGTCCATCTTGATGTCCTCATCGCGCAGCTCGATCTCGCTGTCCTCAGTGATCTCGGGCATGACCTCCACGGCGGCGAACGACGTGTGGCGGCGGCCGGAGGCGTCAAACGGGCTGATGCGCACGAGGCGGTGGATGCCGTTTTCGCTCTTGAGAAAGCCGTAGGCGTTCTCGCCCTCGATCATGATCGTCGCGCTCTTGATGCCGGCCTCGTCGCCGTCGAGATAGTCCATGAGCTTGACGGTGTAGCCGTGGCGCTCGGCCCACATGTTGTACATGCGGTAGAGCATGCTCGTCCAGTCCTGCGCCTCGGTGCCGCCCGCGCCGGCGTGGAAGGTGAGGATGGCGTTGTTCGCGTCATACTCGCCGGTCAGCAGCGTCTCGAGCCGCATGGATTCGAGCGTCTCCTCGAAGGTGTGAAATTCGTTCTCGAGGTCGGGCAGCATCGAGTCGTCGTCCTCCTCGATGGCCATCTCGCACATGGTCAGCATGTCCTCCCACGCGCCGGAGAGCTTGGCATAGCGCTCGAGCTTGTGCTTGAGCGTCTTGATGCGCTTTTGCACGCGCTGGCTGTTTTCGGTGTCGTTCCAGAAACCGTCCTGCGCGCTCTCCTCCTCGAGCTTTTCGACCTCGTTGCGCGCCTCGTCGAGATGCAGCGCGCCGCCCAGATCGTCCAGCGCCGGGCGGAGGTTGTTGAGCTTGTTTTTATACTCTTCAAATGCAATGGATGCCATACGTTGAATCCTGCCTTTTTTCAGTCTAACTTACTTATTATAATCAAAAATACCGCGCTTGTAAAGCAAAACCGCGCTCATTGAGCCGCGGCCTTCGGCTGGATGGACTCGTCGTTGACGATCCAGTTTTGCACGTCGATGATCTCGATGCCGTCGTCGCCGATGCGGTTGACGACGCGCGTGATGCCGGAGTTGATGATCATGCGGCGGCACATGGCGCACGAGGTCGTGTCGTGCAGAAGCGCGCCGCTGGCGGCGTCGCGCCCGACGAGGTAGAGCGTGCCGCCGATCATGTCGCGCCGGGCGGCGGAGATGATGGCGTTGGCCTCGGCGTGCACGCTGCGGCACAGCTCATAGCGCTGGCCGCTGGGGATGTTGAGCTGCTCACGGTTGCAGTAGCCGAGCTCGGAGCAGTTGACGCGCCCGCGCGGCGCGCCGTTGTAGCCCGTGGAGAGGATCTCGTCGTTCTTGACGATGATCGCGCCGTATTTGCGCCGCAGGCAGGTCGAGCGGTCGAGCACCGCGTCGGCGATGTTGAGATAATATTTGTCCTTGCTCATGCGCTGGTCCATGACGGACGCGCCTCCTTCGCATAATTTCCTACTTTATATCATATCGGAAAAGCCACGCCGCGTCAAGGCCCGCACTGGTATTCTGCGCGTGGGTGTGCTATACTGTCCGGCAGGTGACGCTTATGAAAGAAAACTATCAAAAGCAGCTCGACGCGCTGCTCGCATCTCTCCCGCCGGAGAGCAAACCGCGCCTGCTGCTGCAGAGCTGCTGCGGCCCGTGCAGCAGCTATGTGCTCGAGTACCTCACGCGGTATTTTCGCGTGACCGTGCTGTATTATAACCCGAACATCCAGCCGCGCAGCGAGTATGACCGCCGCCTCTACTGGCAGCGGGAGCTGATTCGTCAGCTCCCGACGCCGGAGCCGGTGGAGCTGCTCGCGTGCGATTATGACGGGCAGCGCTATATCGATGCCGTCCGCGGCCTCGAACGCGAGCCGGAGGGCGGTGCGCGCTGCACGGTGTGCTTCCGTCTGCGCCTGGAGGAGACGGCGCGGCAGGCGCGCGCGCACGGATTCGACTTTTTCGGCACGACGCTCACCGTCTCGCCGCACAAGGACGCGCAGCGGCTCAACGCCATCGGCGCGGAGCTGGCGCAGCAGTACGGCGTGCGCTGGCTGCCGTCGGACTTCAAAAAGCGCGAGGGCTATAAGCGCAGCATTGAACTCTCGAAGCAGTACGGCCTCTACCGGCAGGAATACTGCGGCTGTCTGTACAGCAAACCGGTTGACAACGCGGCGGCGATGGAGTAGAATAACCGCCGTCACAATTTATCATGCGCAGGTGCCATACCCCTGCGCGCACAACGTGTGCAACGAAAAAAATGGGAGGAATTGAATCATGCACATCACCACGAGAAAATTGGCCGCTGCGGCGGTCACGGGCGCGGCCTATGCCGCATTGACGATGCTTCTGGCGCCGATCAGTTACGGAGCGATCCAGTGCCGGGTCTCGGAGGTGCTGTGCATTTTGCCGTTTTTTATCCCCTGCACGGCATGGGGCCTGTTCGCAGGCTGCGCGATCGCGAATCTGCTGAGCGCGGCGGGCATTTTTGACGTGGTTTTCGGCTCGCTCGCAACGCTGCTGGCCGCGCTGTGCACGGCGTGGCTCGGCCGCGGCCGCGGCGCGCAGTCATGGGTGCGGTGCATCCTCGCTGCGCTCATGCCGGTCGTGTTCAATTTCGTGTTTGTCGGCGCGGTGCTCACGTGGTCGCTCACGGACGCCGCGTTCCCGCACCTGAATGCATCGTTCTGGGTCTTCGGCGGCCAGGTCGCGCTCGGCGAGATCGCCGTGCTCGGCGTGCTGGGCCTGCCGCTCATGCGCCTGCTGCCGCGCAATCCGAAGTTCCGCGAGATCATCCGCAGCTATCAAAAGGAGTGACGGAGCATGGACCGTTCCAGCGGTATCCTGCTGCCGGTGTCGGCCCTGCCGGGGCCGTGCGGCATCGGCGACCTGGGCGCAGCCGCCCGGGATTTTATCGACTTTCTCGCTGCCGCCGGGCAGCGCTATTGGCAGATCCTGCCCCTCAACCCGCCGGACGGTGCGCACTCGCCGTACCTGTCGGCCTCGACGTTTGCCGGCAGCACCGACCTGCTCTCGCCCGAGCCGTTCGTGGCGCGCGGCGCGCTCACGCTCGACGAGGTGCGCGCCATCGACTGGGGCAGTGATCCCATGCGCGTGGACTACGCGCGCGTGCACGCGGGCAGGACCGCGCTCTGGGACGCGGCGTTCGCGCGCGAACGGGACGCTGTTGTGCCCGCGCTGCGCACCGCGCTCGCGGCCGAGCCGTGGCTGTGTGACTACTGCCTGTACATGGCTCTGAAGGAAGAGCAGGGCGGCGCGCCGTGGTATGCCTGGCCGCAGCCCCTGCGCGAACGGGACGCTGCCGCGCGCGCGGAGGCACTCGCGCGGCTCGACGACCGCGTGCTCCTGCACGCCTACCTCCAGACGGAGTTCACCCGCCAGTGGGATGCGGTGCGCGCCTATGCCCACGCGCACGGTGTGCGCATCATCGGCGACCTGCCCATGTACGTCGCGCCTGACAGCGCGGACGTCTGGGCGCAGCCGGCGCAGTTCTGTCTCGACCCGGACGGGCAGCCGAGCGCTGCCGCCGGTGTCCCGCCGGACTATTTCAGCGCCGACGGTCAGCTCTGGGGCAACCCGCTCTACGATTGGGATGCCATGCGCGCGGACGGCTTCCGGTGGTGGAAGGAGCGCATCCGCGGCGCAGCAAAGCGCTACGATGTGGTGCGTATCGACCATTTTCGCGCCATTTCGAGCTACTGGGTGGTGCCGCGCGGCGAACTGACCGCCCGCGGCGGCCACTGGGCGCCCGGCCCCGGCCCGGCGCTGCTGCAGGCACTGCACACGGCAGCGCCCGAGCTGCAGCTCATCGCCGAGGACCTCGGCACGATCGACGACGACGTGCGCCGGCTCGTCGCGCGCTCCGGCTGTCCGGGCATGCGCGTGCTGCTCTTCGGCTTCGACCCCAGCGGCACGTCCGAGCACCGGCCAGACCGCGTGCGCGCGCACAGCGTCTGCTATGTCGGCACGCACGACAACGCGCCCGCCGCCGCCTGGGCGGCGCTCGGCGGCGCGGACGCCGACTATGCCATGCGCTGCCTCGGCGTGTACGATGTCGCGCGCCTGCCGGAGGCGCTGCTGCGCGCTGGCATGGGTTCGCGCGCAGAGCTGTTCATCGCGCAGATGCAGGACGTGCTCGGTCTCGGCGCCGAGAGCCGCATGAACACGCCCGGCACGGCCTCCGGCAACTGGGTCTGGCGGCTGCTGCCCGGTCAGGCGGACGCGCAGACGGCCGCGCGCCTGCTCGCGCGCACGCAGGCTGCCTGCCGCATATAAGCAGAACAGGAGCGGACACCGATCGCGGTGTCCGCTCCTGTTCTATGCAGTTCAGACGATCGCACGCACCTGCTCGATGAGCGCGCCGTAAAACAGCCGGTACCCTGCCTCCGACAGGTGGATGCCGTCGTCCGCGTTGAGCGCGCGGGGGTCGCCCCTGTCGAGAAAGCGCTCGCGCGGGTCCACGCACGGCACGTCCAGCTCGTCGGCGATGGTGCGCACGAGCCCGGAGTAGCGCTCCTGCGTGCGGTAGATGCGCCGCACGTCGCCCAGCCACTGCATCACGCCCGCGGCGCTCGCGCCGTTGTGGTCGATGCAGGCGAGGTACTTCACCTCGTCGATGGGCGGCAGGGTCGTGAAGATGGGGCGGATGCCGGCCTCGCGCAGCATCTGCACGATGGCCGCCATGTTCGCGCGGAATTCGTCCGCCAGCACCACAGGGTCGTGATCCTGATCCGGATGGGCAGCCACGTCGGCCCAGTCATAGTTGCAGTCGTTGCCGCCGTATTCCACGAGCGCCCAGTCATAGCGGTGGCCGCGGGCAAGGTCGCGCTGCACGAGCGTGACGCCCTTGCGCGAGGTCGCGCCGAAGACGGACTTGTTCGTCACCTCGGCGTGCAGCCCGGCGAGCGGGGCCTCGAACAGGTCGGTGTGAAAATGATACCGCAGCTGCTCATCCGGCAGCGTGCCCTTCATCAGCGAATCGCCGAACACGGCAAAGCGCAGTGTCTCTTCCATCGCGGGTGCCTCCTGAAACTTTGGTTACTTCATCATACCGGGAGACACTTAAAGAATTATTAGAAATTTGTAAAGAAATCGCGGCGATCGGACAGATCGCCGCGATTGGCAGTTTCGGCAGATTTATTTCCACAGCGCCGGGGGATACGTCCCGTCGGCGTGCAGGTCGTGCAGCGCCGCGACGACGCCGGGCTTGTCGTCCTGATACGTCAGGCCGAACCAGTGCTCGTCCGTCTGCAGCACGCGCGTGCTGACGCGCCCCTGCGCCGTGAGCGCGTCCATCATCACGGGCAGCAGACACTCGCGCTTCTCGTCGCCGGGGGCGAGATCGCGCACAAAGGCGTCAAAATACTGCGCCATCACGTCCAGCATCGCCGGGTGATAGCCCCACAGGTTCATGCTCACGATCGCCTCGGGGTCGAGCACGACGCCCGCGCCCGCGTCGGACGTGTCGCGGATCGTACCGTCGGCGCCCAGCTGGATCTTGTAGGTCTCCTGCACCTTGCGCAGCAGACCGTTTTCCGTCGCGCACACGCCGCGCGTCACGGTGCCGAAGGGGCTCACAGTGTTTTTCAGCCGGTAGCCGACCATGGCGGCGTCCTGCGCGCCGTGCAGCTCCGGCAGCGCGGCGGCAATGGCGTCGATGGCGCCGCGGCCGTAAAAATCGTCGGCGTTGATGACGGCAAAGGGCGTCCGGATCACATCGCGCGCGCACAGCACGGCGTGCACGGTGCCGAGCGGCTTGCTGCGCTGCGCCAGCTCCGGCCGCGCCGCGGTGAAGCGGTCCGGTGTCTGGAACGCGTAGTCGATGCGCATGCCGGTGCGCTGCTCGATGCGGTCGCCGAAGAGGTCGCGCACGTCCTGCAGCATCTGCGGCTTGATGATGAGCACGATGCGGTCAAACCCGGCGCGCAGCGCGTCGTAGATCGCGTACTCCATCAGGATCTCGCCGTCGGGGCCGAGGCGCTCGATCTGCTTGACGCCGCCATAACGCGAGCCGAGACCGGCCGCCATCACTACCAGAGTCATATCCATGTAGATAACCTCATTTTGTCATAGAGTATCACACAGCATAGCACAACCCGGCCGGAAATGTCAAATCCGGCACGGCCCCTTAAATTTCCGCCGCCGGCAGCCCGTGCTCTTGCAAAAACGGGAAGGGTGGGGTACAATCTGCTTCGACAAAGGTTGTCATAATTCCCATGAAGGAGGACGGGCGCGCACGCGGCGCACCCGGATGAACGATGAAGCGGATCTTATCTTTCTTTCTCACGCTGGTGCTGACGGCGGCACTGCTGTGCCCGGCGGCGCTGGCGGTGAATGAGACCGCCGGCAAAGACAGGGACTGGGTGTACATCACGCTCGACCCCGGCCACGGCGGCGACGGCGCGGGCGGCAACGACTCCGGCGCGGTCAACGAAAAATATGGGTACCAGGAGGCGGATCTTGTGCTCAAGATCGGCCTGTACTTAAAAGAGGAGCTCGAGACCTACCGCAATGTCCACGTGGACATGACGCGCTCGGACCGCTACGGCACGAGCGCCACCGCGCCCCTGAGCAAGGTGGAAAACCGCGTGCTCTACGCGGCCGAACAATGCTCCGATCTGCTCGTGAGCCTGCACCTGAACTCTGCCGGCAGCAATCAGTCCGTGCACGGCGGGCTGATCCTTGCCAGCAACGGCAACTATGATCCCGACTGCGCGAAGGTCATCGACGCCGTCGGTACGAATATTCTCGCGCAGCTCAGCCGGCTCGGCATCGACACGAGCCGCGGCCTCATCAAAGAGGGCTCGCACGACGGTACGACCTATCCCAACGGCAAGCTCGCCGACTATTACGGCATCGTCCGCTACGGCCAGCTCCGGCACATCCCGGCCATGATCGTTGAGCACTGCTTCGTCAGCAGCAACAGTGACTGCGAGCAGTTCCTCTCGAGCGATGCCAAGCTCCGGGCCATTGCGCAGGCGGACGCGCGCGGCATCGCGGCCTATTACGGCCTTGAGAAGAAGGACCCCGGCGAGGTCGATGTCGAGCCGCTGTTCCGCGACTGCCGCAGCCACTGGGCGAAGGACTATGTCAACCGCGCAGCGGACGCCGGCTGGGTCAACGGCGTGGGAGGCGGCCTGTTCCAGCCGGACGGCACGCTCACGCGCGCCATGTTCGTGACCATGCTCGCGGGTCTTGCGGGCGTGGACGAGGCGGACTATCCCGGCAGCACGTTCTCAGACGTTTCGGTGGGGCAGTGGTACGCGCCCAGCGTGGCCTGGGCCGCATCGGAGGGCATCGTCTCCGGCACGGGCGACGGGCGCTTCGAGCCGAACCGGAACATCACGCGCCAGGAGATGGCGCAGATCATGGCCGGCTACCTCGCCTGGAAGGGCGTGGACACGCACCCGACCGCCGATCCCTCGGCCTACAACATTCCCGACCGTGCCGACATCGCCCCCTGGGCGCTCGACAGTGTCTGTTTCTGCTATGAAAAGGGGCTGCTGTCCGGCGGCGACCACGGCTTTGCTCCGCTGGACAATGCCACGCGCGCGCAGGCGTGCGTCGTGCTGTGCGGGCTCAATGACTTCCTGCGCAAGACCGAAGGTTGACTTCCTGCGCTTTCGGGGTATAATAAGGTCAACATACTGTCGAAATGGAGGAATCCACCACTATGAGTGACAATCACACCCACACGGAAACACCCGAAAACTGCACGCACGACTGTTCGACCTGCGGCGAGGCCTGTGCCCAGCATGAGCCGGAATCCCTGCAGCAGCCGCTGCGTCCCGGCTCCCGCGTCGATAAGGTCATCGCGGTCGTGTCCGGCAAGGGCGGCGTTGGCAAGAGCCTCGTGACGAGCCTGCTCGCCTGCGAGATGCAGCGCCGCGGCCATCAGGCGGCCGTGCTCGATGCCGACATCACCGGCCCGTCCATCCCGCAGGCCTTCGGCGTCCACGGCGGCGCCATGGGCGGCGAGGACTTCCTGTATGCCAACCGCACCCGCACCGGCATCGAGATCATGTCCATCAACCTCCTGCTCCCGAACGAGACCGACCCCGTTGTCTGGCGTGGCCCGGTCATCGCGGGCGCCGTGACCCAGTTCTGGACCGACGTCCAGTGGGACAACGTGAACTATATGTTCGTCGACATGCCTCCCGGAACGGGCGACGTGCCGCTGACGGTGTTCCAGTCCCTGCCCGTGGCGGGCGTGGTCGTCGTCACGTCCCCGCAGGAGCTCGTCGGCATGATCGTCGATAAGGCCGTCAACATGGCCGACATGATGCACGTGCCCGTGCTCGGCATCGTCGAGAACATGGCCTACTACACCTGCCCGGACTGCGGCAAGCAGCACGCCATCTTCGGTGAGAGCCACATTGAGGCCATCGCCGCCAAGCACGGCATCCCCAACACGGCCAAGCTGCCCATCGATCCCGCCATTGCGGCGGCGTGCGACGCGGGAAAGATCGAGGACGTGCAGGGCGACTGGCTCAGCAGCCTCGCCGACGCCATCGAGGGCAAGTAATTTTCATTTGGAATCGCAATCATAGGAACCCGCGCGGCTTGTGCCGGGACCGTGCCCTTATGTGCCATGGCGAAGGGAACAGAGCCGCGGGGGAGCTCGAGGGGGTAAGGCCCGCCTCGAATGAAATCTGGATTTGAAGTCTGCCCCCAAAGCCCACATCGGGCTTTGGGGGCAGACTGAAAAACCGCTCTGCAAACTGCAGAGCGGTTTTTGCTGCGTTTCACCATTTATTGATGACCTTCTCGGCGAAGCCGGGGAGGTCTTTGACATTCAGTACCGTGCCGTCGTCGAGCACGGCGCGGCCGTTGAACACGCCGAACACCTGGTGCTGGTCGGACTTGATGAGCCCCACGTCCGAGCAGCTCGCGCGGTCGAGCACGGGGGTGTAGTCCATCTCAAAGCGGCCGTCGTCGCTCGTGAAGGTCCAGGGCCGCATGTAGTCCGGCGTGGCCTTGCCGCCGTCGCCGGGGATGTGGAAGGTGACCTGGCTGAGCTTGTGTGCCCGGCCCTTGTAAAAGAGCATGTTCTCGCTCGCGGCGCTCGTGTTGCCGAAGCCGTAGCCGATGTTGAAGCCGAATTTCTCCCCGTCCACGAGGCCGGAGGCGCTGCCCCAGTACCACGTGTTTTTGTACGTCCACACGCCGCGGCCCCAGTCGAGCACGGCGAAGCTGTCCGCCGGGTCGAAGGTATATGTGCGGTTGTGGTAGCCGTAGGTCACGGCGCCCTCGGCGCGCATGCAGTTGATCTTCTGGTTGTAGTAGAAGTGCTTGTCCTTGTCAAAGGGCGTGGCGATGACCATGGACTCAGGCGGGATGTCCGTGAGCGTCACCTTCGCGTACAGCGAGCCCTCGGGGCCGAAGTTTTTCATCTGCGCGATGAGCACGCGGCGGTCTCCCTCATTCTTGAAGAGAATGCTGTAGTTCCGCCCGGCACTGTGCACATCGCCGGTCTCGCTGCTCTCGGGCAGGCCGACGCGGCCGTTGGTGAAGGCCTTCATCGGGCTTTTCGTGATCTCCCATCCCTCGTCGAGGTTGAGCAGGGAGATGGAGTCGAGCCCCATGTAGCTGTTGTCCGCGATGGTCAGCGCCAGGGCAAAGTGGCCGTTGTTGATGCAGTAGTAGTCCCATTCCTTGATGCGCAGCTTGTTCGCCTGAATGTCGCTGCGGCGGTAGACGGGCAGCAGGGTCTTCGCGTAGCCGGGCTCGGTCAGGTTGCCGCTCGCGTCGAGCAGGGGGCGGCGCTCGGTGATCTCGTGCTGATTCATGCTTCGCGCTCCTTTTTGATCTGCCGGATGTCCCGCCCCACAAACGGGAGCGTCTGATATTCGCCCTCGATGCGCGACAGGATCTGCGGCGTGTATTTTTTCTGCAGCTCCTCGTTGGAGCAGTTCGTGCTGATGATGGTGGCTTTCTTGCGCGTCAGGCGCGTGTTGATGAGCGTGTAGAGCGCGCTCGTGGAATAGGCCGTGATCATCTCGGTGCCGAGATCGTCGAGGATCATCAGGTCGCAGCCGAGATACTGCTCCACGCGCTGCGCGGCGGCCTCGCCGTCGGCGCTGCTGCGCTGGAACTTTGCGCACTCGAACGCGTCGAGCGCGCTCGCGGCCGTCTCGTAGGCGACGGCGTAGCCCGCGCCCGCGACGACACGCGCGATGCACGCCGACAGGTATGTCTTGCCCAGCCCCGTGCCGCCCTGCAGCAGCAGGTTCATCGTCCCGGGGCGGAACGTCTGCGCAAACGTGCGGCAGACCTGAAACACGCGCTCCATCTTCGGCCGCGCGCTCTCGTCATAGAGCGTCAGGTCAAAGTGCTCAAACGCCTCGTCGCCGTTTTGGAGCAGGCGGCTGAGGTCGCGCGTGAGCTCGGCGTTGTAGCGCCGCAGCAGGCATTCGCACGGCTGCCCCTGCACGTAGCCCGTGTCATGGCAGCGGGGGCAGGTGTAAATGTCGTCGGTATAATCCACCGGCAGGCGGTACGCCGTCAACAGCTCGGCACGCTGCGCCTGCGTGTCGAGGTTCGCGCGCTCGAGCGCGCGCAGCTCGTCCGTCGGGTCGCTGCCGTGGCGCATCGTCAGACCGACGAGCGTGATCATCTGCTGCTGCAGCGTCTGGTCGAGCGCGCGCAGACCGGGCACGCGGCGGTACGCGTCGTCCACGCGGCGGCGGTGCTCGCGCTCATTTTCCGCACGCTGCTGCGCGATCTGCTCGCGGGCGCGCGCCAGATAGATCCCATTGCGGGCCATGCCGGTCCCTCCTTAGGTGTTGGTCTGCTCCATCTTGCGGAGCAGCTGTTCCACGCGGTCGAGATCGTCGCGCTCGGCCGCCGGCGCGGCGGTATTCGCCGCGCGGCGTTTGTTCGCTGCGCGCGGGTCGCCGGTCTCGATCTCCTCGGGCGTGTGCAGTCCTTTTTCGTGCCAGCTCATGAGGATGCGGTTGAGATACGCCCACTTGCGCGCCCCGGTCGCCACGACCGTGCGGTCGTATGCCTCGGCGATGGCGTCGCAGCCGAAGCCCATGTCCAGCCAGCTGGCGATGTAGCCGCGCTCGGTGCGGCTCGGCGCACGGTCGTGGATCTGCAGCACCTGCAGCACCTGCTGCGCCAGCTCCTGCCGCGCCTGTCTGCGCTGTAAGTATTCCTCCGCCTGCGCCGTCGTGTGGATCTCCTGATCGGCCCACGCGTAGGCCTCCTTTTCGATCCGGCGCATCGTCGGCGTGCCGGCGTGGCCGCGCTCGGCGCGGTATTCCTGAAATACGTAGTGGATCAGCTCCATGAGCACGTCGGCCGGGAGACCCAGATAGTCCCGCAGGCCCAGGAGCATATTCATCTCGGGCGTTGTGAGCTTGCGGCCGTAGAGCTGCTCGGCCTCGCGGCGCACGGTCTGCATCGGCTCGTCGCTGAGCATCCGGCTGGCGATGTCCTCGGCCGTGTACTGCGGCAGTTCGGCTGCGGGCACGAGCTTCGGCTCGGCCGTGCCCGGCTTGTCCGCCGGTACGGGGGCGGCCTTCCCGGCGGCGGAAACGAGCCCAAGCGCGCACAGCCGCTCCATCGTCTGGCGCAGTTCGCGCTCGGTCAGGCCGATGCTCTCGGCGGGAAACGGCTTTCCGCCGGCGCGCAGCAGCGCCAGATATGTCAGGGCGCAGCGCCCGTCTTTTTCCCGCAGCAGCTTGTCCACTTCCTCGACCGGCAGCGACAGGCACACCGGCCGCGACAGCGTAAATTCGGCTCGATCCATGCAATTACCCCTCGGGTCTGTAGAAATTCATGATAGATTCACATTATAGCATGAAAATTGACTTGTAGCAAGAGCGCCTGCTGTGCTATAATGCTATATGTATGACTATAACTGGGAGTGGGTCTATGCTGGAACTGCTGGCGCCTGCGGGCAACCTCGATGCCGTCATTGCGGCGGTGCAAAACGGGGCGGACGCGGTGTATATGGGCTTTGGCGACGGGTTCAACGCGCGCCGGAGCGCCGATAATTTCACACAGGAGTCGTTTGCCAAGGCCGTGCGCTACTGCCACATCCGCGGCTGCAAGGTCTACGTCACGCTCAACACCCTCGTGGGCGACCGCGAGATGGACGCCGCCGCCGCGCTCGCGCAGCAGGCGTCGGACGCCGGGGCGGACGCGATCCTTGTGCAGGATCTGGGCCTCGCGCGCGTCCTGCGCGCCGCCCTGCCGGACATTCCGCTGCACGCCAGCACGCAGATGAGCATCCACAATCTCGCCGGGGTCGAGGCCGCGGCCGAGATGGGCATCACCCGCGCCGTGCTCGCGCGCGAGCTCTCGCTCGAGCAGATCCGCTTCATCTCGCAGCATGCGAGCATCGAAACCGAGGTGTTCGTGCACGGGGCGCTGTGCTTCTGCTATTCCGGCCAGTGCTATATGAGCGCGCTCATCGGCCGCCGCAGCGGCAACCGCGGCGCCTGCGCGCAGCCGTGCCGCATGCAGTACAGCATGGGCGGCCGCATGGACGAATACCCGCTGAGCCTGCGCGACAACTGCCTGGCAGACTACTTGCAGCAGCTCGCCGACGCGGGCGTTGCCTGCGTGAAGATCGAGGGCCGCATGAAGCGGCCGGAGTACGTCGCCGTGGTCACGGACGTGTACGCCCGCTGCATTCATGAGCACCGCGTGCCCACGCCGGAGGAAAACGACCGGCTCGCGCTGGCGTTCTCGCGCCAGGGTTTCACGCAGGGCTACCTGCTCGGCAAAAAGGGGCCGGACATGCTCGGCACCCGCGCGGCCGAGCCCGACCGCGAGGCCGAGAAGATGTTTACCGCCGCGCGCAGGGCGTATGCCGACGGCGAGCGCCGCCGCGTGCCCGTGAAGTTTTATGCCAAGGTGCAGAGCGGCGAGCCGGTCATGGCCGCCGTCATGGACGCCGAGGGGCACCGCGCCGTGCTCACCGGCCCCGTGCCGGAGCCCGCGCAGCGCGCGCCGCTGACCGCGCAGAGCCTTGCCGACCAGTTTGCCAAAACGGGCGGCACGCCCTACTATTCCACCGGCACCGAGAGCCGCATCGACCCGGATCTCTATCTCCCGGCGGCCGCCGTCAACGACCTGCGCCGCCGGCTCATCACCGGCCTGAAGGAGGAGCGCGCGGCCCTGCCCGAGCGGCGGAGCCTGCCGCTGCCGCAGCTCCCGGAGGGCAAGCGCTATTTTGCCGACCCCGCGCTCATCGTGCAGGTGCATCAGGCCGAGCAGCTCACGCAGGAGCTTGCCGCGCTGCACCCGGCGTATGTGTACGTGCCGGTCGAGATCCTTGACACGGATTTCCCGCGCCTTGCCCCGTTTCTGGAGCAGGGGGCACAGGTCGCGGCGGTGCTGCCGCGCGTCATCACGGACGATCAGGCCGAGGACATGCACGCTATGCTGGGGCGTGCCGCAGAAAACGGCGTGCAGGAAGCGGTCGTCGGCAACATGGGGCACATCTTCTTCGCCCGCCGCGCCGGTATGCGCGTGCGCGGCGACTTCGGGCTGAATGTCTTTAACTCCTTTACGGAGGGGGTGCTGCAACAGGCCGGTCTCGTGAGTGCGACGGCGTCGTTTGAGCTGCGCGTGGCGCAGATCCGCGACCTCGCCAAAAGCATCGACACGGAGATGATCGTCTATGGCCGCCTGCCGTGCATGATCACCGAGCAGTGCATCATCCGCAACAGCGCGGGCCGCTGCAACTGCAAGGTGCCCAACCATCTGGCCGACCGGCGCGGGGCGCTGTTCCCGGTTCTGCCGGCGTTCGGCCACCGCAACCAGATCTTCAACGCGCACAAGCTCTACCTTGCTGACAAGCATGAGGACTATGAAACGGCGGGGCTCTGGGGTGTGCGCCTCATGTTCACGACCGAGACGCCGCATGAGTGCGTCGCGGTCACGCAGAGCTATCTGGGCCTGACGGATTACCGCCCGAACGGGCTGACCCGCGGGCTGTATTATCGGGGCGTGGAATGACCCGCCCGGGAGGAACGACCATGAACTGGATCCTTGCCTCCGGCTCCCCGCGCCGGCGGGAGCTGCTGGAGATGCTCGGCGTGCCGGACCTGACGATCCGGCCAGCCACCGGCCCCGAGCGCGCGACGCCGGGCGCCGGCCCGGAGCAGACCGTGCGCGAACTGTCCCTGCACAAGGCGCAGGAGGTCGCGCAGACCTGCGCGCCGGAGGACATCATCATCGCGGCGGACACGATCGTGTATCTCGACGGCGCCATCCTCGGCAAGCCGAAGGATCATGACGATGCCGTGCGCATGCTCACGGCCCTGTCCGGGCGCGAGCACATCGTCTACACCGGCGTCGCCGTGTTGCGCGGCGGCGAGCTGCGGCAGGCGGCCGAGCAGACCGCCGTGCGCTTTCGCACGCTCACGCCGGAGGAGATCGAGCGCTACATCGCCACCGGCGAGCCGATGGACAAGGCCGGGGCTTACGGCATTCAGGGCCGCGGGGCGCTGTTCGTCGCGCATCTGGACGGCGATTATTTCAACGTGATGGGCCTGCCGCTGTGCAGGCTGGGACAACTGCTGAACGAACTGGGAGTCGAGCTGCTTTGAACTGGAAAACGTATCTGAAAAAGAAAGGCGCGCGCGTCGGTGTGATCGTGGTTGCGGTCGTGCTCGTGCTCGCGCTCATCGCCGGGGCGCTCGGCGGCAAGGCGGGGTTCCTTACGAATCTCGACGGCATCGTGCGTGCGCCGCTGCAGAAGGCCGCGACCGTCACGGCGCAGTGGCTCGAGAGCATCTACGGCTACATTTATAAATATGACCAGCTCAAGGCCGAAAACGAGCAGCTGCGCACGCAGCTGGCCGAGGCCCAGGCGCAGGCGCGCGAGGGGCAGGAGGCGCTGGCGGAAAACGAGCGCTACCGGGACCTGCTGGGCTTCACCCAGCGGCACACGGACTTTGAGCTCGAGCCCGCGAACGTCGTGTCCTACGGCGCGTCGAACTGGTCGAGCACGCTCACGCTCAGCAAGGGCAGCGACAGCGGCATCGCGGTCGGTGACTGCGTCATGAACGAGTCCGGTGCCCTCGTCGGTCAGGTCATCGAGACCGGCAGCACGTGGGCGACCGTGCGCACCGTCATCGACGTGGATATGAGCGTCGGCGGCTATATCAGCGGCAGCGGCGCGACGGCCATGGTCCTCGGCGACTTCACGCTCATGCAGCAGGGCTGCGTCCGCTTCGGCTATCTGGCCGAGGGCATGAGCATCTTCACCGGCGACACCGTGCTCACGTCCGGCAAGGGCGGCGCGTTCCCGGCGGGCCTCGTCGTCGGCACGATCACGGATGTGCGCACCGAGGCCGGCGGCCAGCAGACCTACGGCGTCATTACGCCCGCGTGTGACCTCGGCGAGCTGCTGCAGGTATTCGTCATCAAAGACTTTGACGTGGTGAGCTGACATGTGGGCGGATCTCATCAACAAGGACAAAGTGCACCGCACGCTCTGGTGCGCGCTGTACATGGCCGTGACGCTCCTGCTGCAGAACACGGTCTTTGCGCACATTGCGTTCTTCGGCGTGCACGCCATGTTCGTGCCGGCGGTCGTCGTGGCGGTCGGCGTGTTCGAGGGCGGCACGTGGGGCGCGGTGTTCGGCCTCATCGCGGGCTATTTCTGCGCCATGGGCTACCCCGGCACGGGCATGCTCTTTGCCGTGCTCTTCGCGGTCATCGGCTTCGGCGCCGGCATGCTCGCGGAGTATCTCATCAACAGCAGCCTCCTGCCGTTTCTCGTGACGTGTCTGGCGGCGTTTCTGCTCACGGCCTTCTGCCAGATGTTCCGGCTGTGGATCTTCCACGGCGCGTCGTTTTGGCGGCTGCTGGCCGTGGCGCTGGGGCAGAGCGTGTTTTCGCTGCCGCTCGCCGTTCCGTATTACTATATCAGCCGTGCGTTTCACCGCCGGCGTGCCCTGCGCTGAGTGTCTCGGCGCGCCCGACCCCCGAAAGGATCTTCGCTATGGAAAAACCCATCAAACCCGGCCGCGTCGCCGCGCTCGCGTGTTTGCTCGCGCTGCTCGTGATCGTGTTCGTCGTCGCGCTCTATAAGCTGCAGATCGTCGACGGCAAGGCGTACTATGAGGAAAACCGCAACAGCGTCGCCAGCTCCCAGACCGTGGAGGCCGCGCGCGGCAGCATCCTCGACCGCTACGGCCGCGTGCTCGTGTCGAACACGAGCTGCAATAACCTCATCTTCAACCCCGACGACCTCTTTGAGCAGGACGACCCGAACGGCATCCTCCTGCAGATGGCGCGCACCGTCGCTTCCTGCGGCGACACGTATGTCGACGAGCTGCCGGTCACGTCCGTGCCCCCGTTTGCGTACACGGACATGAACGACACGCAGCGCACGCAGCTCAAGGGCTTTCTCAAATACGCCGGTCTCGACGAGGAGGCCACGGCCGTGGAGCTCATGAGCTACTGCCGCGAAAAGTTTGAGATCAACAACAACTATTCCGCGGCCGACATGCGCATCATCGCCGGCCTGCGCTACTCGATCAAGACGCGCTATATCGACAAGCTCTACCTGCCGGACTATGTGTTCGTCAAGGATGCGAGCATGGAGCTCATCACGTCCCTGAAGGAAAATAACGTCCCCGGCTTTGAGGTCACGGTGTCCTATACGCGCCAGTACCACACGAATCTCGCGGCGCACCTGCTCGGCTACACGGGCCTGATGACCGCTGAGGAATACACCACCTACAAGACCCAGGGCTACCCCATGAGCGCGACCGTCGGCAAGGACGGGGCCGAGCTCGCCTTTGAAAAATATCTCCACGGCACGAACGGTACGGCCATCGTGACGAAAAACGCCTCCGGCACCGTCACCGGCACGACCTATACCACCGAGCCGGAGCCGGGCGATCAGGTCAGCCTCACAATCGACCTCGACCTGCAGTCGGCGGCCGAGCAGTCATTGACCAAGGGCATCGAGAACATGAAGTCGAAGTCCACGAAAAACAGCGACGCCGTCGGCGGCGGCGCGCTCGTCGCGGTCGACGTCGCCACCGGCCAGCCGCTGGCCATCGCCAACTACCCGACGTATGATTTGCAGACGCTCTTCCAGAGCGAGGAGAACTATAAAGCCGTCTCCGAGGCGGACAATCAGCCGCTGTTCAACCGTGCGCTGCTGGGCCAGTATTCTCCCGGCTCGACGTTCAAGCCCTGCACGGCCATCGCCGGCCTGACCGAGGGCGTCATCACCACCGGCACGACCATCCAGTGTACCGGCACGTTCCGCAAGTATGAGGACACCGGCTACGCCCCCAAGTGCTGGATCGCTTCCTCCGGCACCACGCATGGCAGCGACAATGTGACCGAGGCCATCCGCGACTCGTGCAACATCTTCTTCTACACCGTCGGCGACAGCCTGCCGATCGACACGCTCGCGCGCTATGCCGCGGCCTTCGGTCTCGGCGAGCACACCGGCATCGAGCTGCCGGAGAGCACCGGCCAGATGGCCACGGAGGCCGTGAAGAAAAAGCTCGAGAACACGAACTGGTATGTCGGCGACTCGCTGCAGGCGGCCATCGGCCAGTCGTACAGCCTGTTCACGCCGCTGCAGCTGGCGGAGTACTGCGCCACGATCGCCAACGGCGGCACGCGCCACAGCGCGTCCATCCTCAAGACCGTACGCAGCTATGACGGCAGCGAGCTCATCTATGAGAATCAGGCCGAGGTGCTCAGCACCGTCGAGACCAGTGACTACAACTGGGCCGCCGTGCAAAAGGGTATGTACCTCGTTGCCAATGACCGCGCCGGCAGCGCGTACGAGACCTTCGGCAGCTACGGCGTGAAGGTCGCCGCCAAGACCGGCACCGCCCAGCTCGGCGATAACCAGGTCAACAACGCTATTTTTATCTGCTACGCGCCGTATGACAATCCCAAGGTCGCCGTGGCGGTCGTTGTGGAGCACGGCAGTGCCGGTGCTTCCATCGCCTCCATCGCGCGCGATTTTCTCGACGCATATTTTACCGTCAAGACCGTCAACACCGCCCCCGAGAGCGAGCTCTCGCTGCTGCAGTGACGGCCGCTGACCAGAAAGAGAGGAGTTATCCACATGAACATTGCACTGATCGCTGACGACGGCAAAAAAGAACTCATGGTCCAGTTCTGCATTGCATACTGCGGCATACTGGCCAAGCATGATCTGAGCTCGACGTTTACGACCGGCCGGCTCATCTCCGAGGCCACCGGTCTGAAGATCCGCACCTACCTGCACTCTTCGCAGGGCTGCCAGCAGCTCGACGCCCGCATCGCGTATAACGAGATCGACCTCGTGCTGTTTTTCTGTGATGCCGAGAGCGGCAACTTTGACGAGGTCAACCGCATGGCGCGCCTTTGCGACCAGCGGCAGATCCCGTTTGCCAGCAACGTGGCCACCGCCGAAGTGCTCATCCTGGGCCTGAACCGCGGCGACCTCGACTGGCGCGACATCGTCAACCCGAAAAAGAAATCGTAAGCCCGAAAGGAATCATCATCACCATGGACAAGATCAAACCCCGCACCCTGTCCGGCTTCATGGAGCTGCCGCCGGACAAGCAGGTGCAGATGGACAAAATGCGCGCCGTTCTGGCCGAGACCTACGCCCGCTACGGCTTCACCCCGCTCGACACGCCCGCCATCGAGGCGGCCGAGGTGCTGCTGGCCAAGGGCGGCGGCGAGACGGAAAAGCAGATCTACCGCTTCACGAAGGGCGACAGCGATCTCGCCCTGCGCTTTGACCTCACGGTGCCGCTGGCGAAGTACGTCGCGGCCAATTACGGCCAGCTCACGTTCCCGTTCCGCCGCTATCAGATCGGCAAGGTCTGGCGCGGCGAGCGCGCGCAGCGCGGCCGCTTCCGCGAGTTTTATCAGGCGGATATCGACATCATCGGCGACGGTGCGCTCGATATTTTGAACGAGGCCGAGATCCCGGCCATCATCTACGATACGTTCACGCGCCTGGGCCTGCACCGCTTCCGCATCCGCGTGAATAACCGCAAGGTGCTCAACGGCTTTTTCGCCATTCTCGGTCTGAGCGAGCAGGCGGGCGATGTGCTGCGCACCATCGACAAGCTTGATAAGATCGGCGCGGACAAGGTGCGCGCGTTGCTCACCGATACCTGCGGCGTGGCGGTCGAGCAGGCGGACGAGATCCTGCGCTTCATCGCCTGCCCGGGCACGAGCGCAGACAAGCTCGCTTTCCTCGAGCAGTACCGCGGCCGGAACGAGACATTTGACTTTGGCCTCGATGAGCTGCGCACCGTCGTGGGCTACCTGCCCGCGTTCGGCGTCCCGGAGGAGAACTTCGAGCTCGACCTCACGATCGCGCGCGGCCTTGACTACTACACCGGCACGGTGTACGAGACCGTCCTGCTCGACCATCCCGAGGTCGGCAGCATCTGCTCCGGCGGCCGGTACGACGACCTCGCGGGGTATTATACGAACAAGTCCCTGCCCGGCGTCGGTATCTCCATCGGCCTGACGCGCCTGTTTTACATCCTGCAGGAGCAGAACATGATCTCGGATGCCGTGCTCACCGCACCGGCGGACGTGCTCATCCTGCCGATGACGGACGATCTGTCCGCAGCCGTGTCGCTGGCGTCCATGCTGCGCGCCGGCGGTCTGCGCGTGCAGCTTTACAGCGAGAAGAAAAAGTTCAAGGCCAAGATCGGCTATGCCGACAAGCTCGGCATCCCGTTTGTGATCTTCCTCGGCGAGGATGAGATCGCGCAGCACGTCTGCGCGCTCAAGAACATGGCCACCGGCGTGCAGGAGGCCTTGACGCCGGACGCCGCGCTTGAGACCATCCGCGCGGAGATCGCGCGCCGCAGCGCCGGCGCGATTTTGCGCGAGCCGTGACCCGGTCAACCCACCGCCGCCGCACCGCCGGGGGCGATATTCGATAGAAAGAAAGGGAATCAGGAGTATGTTTCAGTCCCGCACACACACTTGCAACGAGCTGCGGCTCGAAAACGCCGGCGAGCAGGTCCGCATCGTCGGCTGGATGGAAAATGTCCGCGAGGTCGGGCAGAATTTTGCCTTCGTCGTCGTCCGCGATTTTTACGGCACGACCCAGGTCGTCATCGAGACCGAGGACATGATGAAGGTCGTCAAGGCGCTCAACAAGGAGTCCACCATCGCCGTGGAGGGCCTGTCTCTTATACACATCTGACGCTGCCGACGACTCCTTACGTGTAGAT
>ENA-OZGS01000008-OZGS01000008.1-human-gut-metagenome-genome-assembly--contig:-NODE-8-length-112130-cov-14.393799_pt1 | contig 112130 bp, 105 predicted proteins | sample MGYA00245121_ERZ653667 | MGnify/ENA primary metagenome ERZ653667 (study PRJEB26926, sample SAMN06165248) | human gut metagenome | biome: ENVO:00009003; feature: ENVO:2100002; material: ENVO:00002003...
CTTGCATGTGTTAGGCACGCCGCCAGCGTTCATCCTGAGCCAGGATCAAACTCTCTATAAATCATATCATAACCGTCTCTAAAATTTAAAAACGGATACAATCAAAATCTTAGATCGCTATCTAGCTCTCAAAAGAATTGTTTTACATCGTTTCCGATGTTAAGAACCCTTTTCTGGTGCTTATTTTGCATAAGCTACAAAACTTATCAAGTTTTGTGTTCTTACATTGTTTAATTTACAAGGTACACGCCGCTGTGCCTCTCGGCGACAGCTTGTTTATACTACCACACGCGGTTCGCTTTGTCAAGAACTTTTTTCAAACTTTTTTCGGAAGTTTGTTTTGTTCTTGGCGTTCCCCGCGAGCGCTTTGCTAATATACCACCCAAATCGACGGCTGTCAACAACTTTTTTCACATTTTCGTAAAAAATTTTTCGCCTCATTTTCGGGCACTAAATATTGTGGTTTTTTCCGGTTATACTACGCAATATGCAAACCGACTTCTTTCACAGCGGCTCCAATGACGGGCCGCACCCGCGCCCGCAGCCGCAGTATGACGTGCCGGTCACGGCGGGCGAGCTGAAAAAAATATTTTCCGACTGCGATGATTTTGAGGCGCGGACCGTGCGCATCGGCCTCGAGAGCCGCCTGACGGTGACCGTCTGCTGGCTCGACGGCGTAGTCTCTGCGGGCGACGTGTCCACGGACGTGCTGCGCCCGCTGACGGAGGGCGGCCGCCTGGCGGACATTACCTCCACGCGCGAGGCCGTGCACCGGATCGAACAGGGCGCTGTCTACAGCTGCTCGACGCGTACGCGCGCGAAGATGGACGACGCGGTCTTTGATCTGACCAACGGTTCGGTGGCGCTCGTGTTCGACGCGCAGCGCAAGGCCGTCACATTTGAAGTGCGCACGTCGAATGTGCGCGCGGTGTCGGAGCCGACGATCGAAAAATCCGTCAGCGGATCGAAGGATGCCTTTGTCGAGACGCTGCGCATCAACACCTCGCTCGTGCGGCGTAAGCTGCACACCCCGGCGCTGAAGCTGCAGCAGACGGTCGTTGGCCGGCAGTCGGAGACGACAGTGGCCGTGCTGTATGTGGACGGCATCGCCGACCCTGCGCGCGTGCAGCGCATCCTCGACCAGCTCGACACCATCGACGAGCAGGCGCTGCTCGGCCGCGGCGACCTGGAGCCGTATCTGACGCATCGGCCGCGGGCGCTGCTGCCGCAGCTGGGCCAGACGGAGCGCCCGGACAAATTCGCCGGCGCGCTACTCGATGGCTGCGTGGGTCTGCTGGTGGACGGACTGCCGATGGGCTACCTGCTGCCGACGACGTTCCACCTGCTGATGCACGCGCCGGAGGACGAATCGCACCACTATCTGCTGGCCTCGGCGCTGATCGTGCTGCGGTACTTTGCGCTGGCGATCTCGCTGATGTTCCCGGCGCTGTACGTGGCTGTAGCGATGTACCACCAGGAGATGATTCCGGCGAAGCTGCTGCTGTCGGTCATTCAGGCCAAGCAGCAGGTGCCGTTTTCGGTACCGGCGATCATTTTGTTCATGCTCATCGCCTTCGAGCTGCTGCAGGAGGCCGGGCTGCGGCTGCCGAACTCGATCGGCCAGACGGTGTCGATCATCGGGGCGCTGCTCGTTGGCCAGTCAGCCGTGGACGCGAAGGTGGTCAGCCCGGTGGCGATCATCGTCGTGGCGCTCGCAGGCATCGCCGGCTACACGCTGCCGAATCAGGAGCTGAGCAACGCCGTGCGTCTGCTGCGGCTGGGGCTGGTGCTGGCGGCGGCGCTGGCGGGATTGTTCGGCATTCTGGCAATGCTGGGGCTCGTGATCTGGTACCTGTGCACGATCGACAGCGACGGCGTGGCGTATATGGCCCCGTTCGTAGACAGCGAACGGCCGACGATCTTCCGCACGCTGCTGCGCCGGCCGCAGCCGGACGAAAAATTCCGCCCGCCGGAATACGGCAGCCCCAACCGCCGGCGGCAGAGATAGGGCACACCATATAATATAAGGAGGGATGCTTCATGCGGCGCAGACGGGCGCTGGTGCTGCTGCTGGCAGCGGGTATGCTGTGCAGCGAGTGCAGCACCGGTGCCATTTCGAGCAATTATCGCCCGGTCGAGGATCTGGAGCTGATCCAGACGATCGGTGTGGATCTCGTGCCGGAGGGTGTGTGCCTGAGCGCGGCGACCGGAAAGGCGGGCGAGGACGAAGCGCCGAAGCGCATGACGCAGGCCGGCGTGTCGATGCTCTCCGCGCTCGACCAGCTGCAGGACCGCACGCCGAGCGCGGAACTGTTCTATGCGCAGACGAGTTATCTGCTGCTCGGCGAGGAAGCGGCCGCCGCCGGCGGCCTCACGCCGCTGCTGGACTTCATCGCGCGCGACCCGGATATGCGCCTGAGCGCGCCGCTGTTCATCGTGCGCGGCGGCACGGCGCAGCAGGCGGTCATGGAGACAGGCGACGACAAGACCGACGTGACGGAAGCGCTCGCCGCGCTGGAAAAGGACATCACGCTCGACGGCACGAGCCACGCCTTCTCCTGCACGGACGTCGCCCGCGCCCTCGCCGGCAGCGGCTGCGCCGCAGTGGGCGCCGTGGAATGTGTGCGCACGCCGGAGGAGGAAGGCGGCAAGCTGGCGCTTGCCCCGGCGGGGTACGCAATTTTCCGTAACGGGAGCTACGCCGGCAGCATCGAGCCGGAGACGGCGCGCGGAGCCAGCATGCTCCTCGGCGCGGCCGGGCACGGCAACCTTGCCGTCACCGACGGCGACGGCGGTACCGTCATGCTCACGCTCGACACGTGCAAGGCGGGCTTTCGCCCGGTGTGGGACAGCGACGGCGCGCTTGCACGCGTGGACGTCACGCTGAAACTGCGCGCGGGCATCGCCGAACTGCGCGTGCCGCGCCGGATCACGGCACGGGCCTATCAGGAGGAGCTCAACGCGGCGCTTGCCGCGCTGGTGACCGGCTGGGCAGAGGATGTGATTGCCGTATCACAGACGCTGGGCGCGGACTTTCTCGGCGTGGGGCAGGCGCTCGCCATCGGCTGCGGGCGCAAATGGGCTGCCATCCGCGATGACTGGCCGGCCGTGTGGCAGAGCGTGCCGGTGCGCGTGACGGTCACGGCCGACGTGGGCCGGACATTTGACCTGCGCGACGGCATCGACACATCAGGAGGCGGAACATGACGGGACTTCAACTCACACGGCGGCAGTATTACGCGCTGTGCACGATGGTGCTGCTCTCGCCGCTGCTGCATCTCGTGCCGCGCAAAACGACCGCGGAGGCCGGCTGCAGCGGCTGGCTGTGTGCGCTGGCGGCGCTGGTGCCGCTGCTGCTGTTCGCGTGGATGCTTGAGGGCATTCTGCACCGCGGGCGGCCGGGCGAGGGCATCGGCGAGATCACGCTGCGCGCACTCGGCCCGGTCGCGGGGCGCGTGCTGCTGGGCGTCTACGCGCTGTGGTTTCTGCTCTACAGCGCGTTTGCGCTGCGCATCGGGGCAGAGCGGTTCATCGAGACAGTGTTCCCGCTGAGCCGGCCGTGGCCGTTCGTGGTGACGATCTTGGCCATGGCGGTCTGCGGCGCGCTCGGGCGCACGAAGGCGCTTTTCCGCGCCTCGGAGATCTTTCTGCCGCTGCTGATGCTCGTGCTGGTGCTGGTGCTGGTATTCGCGGCACCGGGGCTGAACGTGAAAAATCTGCTGCCCGTGACGGTGCAGGGGCTCCCCGGCGTTGCGCGCAGCGGGCTGACGGTGTTCGGCATCGGGGCGGCGGTGCTGTTTTTCGGCGCGTTCACTGGCGGGCGCACCCCGCCCGCGCCCGGGCGGGGACGCGCGGCCGTGCGGTGGTGCGTGCGCATCTGCGTGCTCGTGACGCTGCTGAGCGCGTTCACGATCGACATTCTCGGCGCGGAGCTGACGGCCAAGCTCAACCACCCGTTTTTCACCATGCTGCGCAACGTGAGCCTGCTTCACGCGGTCGAGCGCTTCGGCGCGCTCGTGATCGGGCTGTGGGTGCTGCCGGACTTTGTGCTCGTGTCGATGCTGCTGACGCTGGCAGTCAACTGTCTGCGCGCGGCGTGCTCGCACGACGGGCGGCTGTTCGCGCAGAAAAACCCGCCCGCGCTCGTGCTCCTGTGCGCAGCGGCAGCCGGGGCGGGCGCGCTGTTTCTGGCGCAGAACGCGTTTGAGACCGACGCGCTGCAGACAGATGTCGTGCCGGTCGTAAACATCGTCCTGCTGGGTGTCGGCACAGTCGGGATGTATCTGGTCGGCCGGGCGCGCGGGAAAATTTAAGTGCAAGACCGCCCTGCCAGGTGCCCGGCAGGGCGGTCGTTATGTCGTTATTATAATTGCATGCTCACGGGGCGAGCCGGTCGCGCCAGCGGGCGGTGAGCCGCTCGAGCTCCTCGGAAAAGGTGTTCAGCCCCTTGTTCGGGCAGCCGGCGCAGCGGCGCACAAGCACCGTGAGCTCACCGAGCGCGCGCTTCAGCCGCGCGTAAGCCGGGCTCTCGCGGCGCTTGCCGGCAGCGGCGGCCTGGCGCGCCTCGTCATGATGGATGGGCCGCGGCGGGGCTACATACGTATAGGCCCCCGCGGCGAGGTCAAACTCGCTGCCGCTGTAGGGCGCGTCCGCGTCATAGCCGTACTCGCTGCGCAGGCAGGCGGCGAACGCCGTGCAGGCATCATCGTCGCCGTGGTTGACGAACACGTGCGCAGGCTTTTGCTCCATGGCGTTGATCCAATTGAGCAGCCCCTGCTTATCCGCATGGCCGCTCACGCCGGGCAGGACGGTGATCTCCGCGTGCACGGCGATCTCGTCGCCGAAGATCTTCACGCTCTCGGCGCCGTCGTGCAGCTTGCGGCCGAGCGTGCCGACCGCCTGATAGCCCACGAACAGCACCGTGCACTCTGGCCGCCAGAGGTTATACTTCAGATGGTGACGGATGCGGCCGGCATCGCACATACCGCTTGAGGAGAGGATGACCTTCGGCGTCTTGTCGTTGTTGAGCGCGACGGAGTCCTCCTTCGTGACGGCGGTGTGCAGGTCGTCGAAATACAGCGGGTTGACGCCGCTGCGGATGAGCGCGCATGCCTCGTCGTCGAGAAAGCTTGTGTCCGTCTGCAGGAAGACACGCGTGGCCTCGTTGGCGAGCGGGCTGTCGACATAGACGGGAAAGTGCGGGTGGCCGTGTACCATGCCAGCATCCTTGATCTGGCGGATGAAATACAGCAGCTCCTGCGTGCGGCCGACGGCGAACGACGGGATGACCACGTTGCCGCCGCGGTCGAGCGTGCGCTGGATGCAGTCCGCGAGTGCGGCCAGATAGTCCACGCGCGGGCCGTGGCTGCGGTCGCCGTAGGTCGACTCGATGAGCACGTAGTCCGCGCCCGAGACAGTCTGCGGGTCGCGGATGATGGGCTGGGCGGTGTTGCCGATGTCGCCGGAAAAGACGATCTTCTTTTCCGAGCCGCCCTCGGTGAGCCATGCCTCGATGCACGCGCTGCCGAGCAGATGGCCGACATCCGTGAAGCGGATGATGATGTTCTCCCCGACCTGAATGCGCTTGCCGTAGCCGCACGGGCGCAGCAGACGCAGCACGCCCTCCACGTCCTCGAGCGTATACAGCGGCTCGGGCGCCGGCTGGCCGGCGCGGGCGGCCTTGCGTCCCTTCCACTCGGCCTCGGACATCTGGATGTGCGCCGCATCGCGCAGCATGATGCCGCACAGGTCGCATGTCGCCTCCGTAGCGTAGACCGTGCCGCGAAAGCCCTGCTTATACAGCAGCGGCAGGTGGCCGGTGTGATCCATGTGCGCGTGCGTGACGAGCACAAACTCGATCTGCGCCGCCGGGACGGGGATGGCGATGTTCTCAAACAGGTCGCGTCCCTGCTCCATGCCGCAGTCGATCAGGCCGTAGTGCCCGCCGATCTCAAGCAGAGTGCAGCTGCCGGTCACCTCGTGGTCGGCGCGGATAAATGTCAGCTTCATGGGCTCGCTCCTTCCGGTTTTCTTTCCCTGATTTTAACACAAGCGCACGGGGAGCGCAACCGCGGCGCGAAAAGTTCACAAATAGCGCCATACCCCGGCGGGGTTCTTCGTCCCGCCGGGGTATGGCATTGCCTATTCACGTTCGAGCCGCAGCAGGGCCTCGCGGTACTGCACCGTGACCTTGTCGCTCCAGCCGCACCAGTAGTCGATCGCCTCCGATGCGTGCCCACTTGTCAGCCCGTCGAGCACCGTGCGATACGTCGTGCACAGTTCGCGCATATCCAGCGTATACGCCACGATGTAATACGTCACGTGTGCAAGCTCGCGCGACGAGCGCAGCAGGACGCGAAAGATCATGTTGTCCGACTCGGCGAACATGCACACCAGAAACTGATTGACCAGGTCCAGAAATTCCGGCTTGTCCTTCTCGCCGGCCGGTGCGTAGGCGATGGCCTCCATCCGCTCGAGCAGCCCGTACAGGTGCCGCATCTGCTCCGTTTTGGGGTTGCGGCTCATCCAGCGGAACCAGCCGAGCGCGACCATTTCGCGCAGCTCCAGAAATGCGTCCACCAGCTCCGGCTGCGGCTTGCCGCCGTGCGTCATGATGGCGGCCAGCGTCTCCAGATTCGCCTGCTCCCAGTAGGGCGCAACATAGGTCGCGTGCCGGGGCACGACCCGCAAAAAACCCAGCCGCTCCAGCTCCTGCAGACCGAGATGCACGTTCGTCTTGCGCAGGCCGTATTGCTCGGCCAGCTCGCTCTCCGTCGGCAGCCGGTCGCCCGGGCTGCGCTGTCCGCTGAGGATCTCTTTGAGCATCCGGTCAAGAAACCGCTCCCGTTCCGACCGGTTTTCCGTTTCCTTTTCTTTCGTCATATTCTCTTTTCCCCCCGAGGTCTCCTGTAGATGTACGCATTGTATTGCATTTTTCGCCCGGTGTAAAGAGAAAATAACAAAATTTTTAAGATTTTCCCATCACTGTACAAAAAACGGGACACTCCGTATCGGAGCGCCCCGTTACCCTTGAAGTATCTAGCTTTTCAGGTGATTATGGGCAGGCTGCGAAACCGACGGCCAGCAGCGTCTGCGCGAGGATGTACGTGAGCATGACGACGAAGTTCTGCTTCGTGGGCTCGGCCTTCTTGACAAAGAGCATGTCACACAGCGCGCCGTCGGACGCGAGGAAGAACGTCGCGCCGAAAAACGCCACGAGCTTGCCCCACCAGAACGCCGTCAGCAGCGGCAGGATGAGGCTCACGCTCAGCACGCAGAGCATGAGCATATATGCCAGCGACAGCGGACGCAGCGCGCGCGGAATGTTTCTGCGGCTGTTGGCGTACACAAACGCGGCACCGGCGGCGTAGACCGCGCTGATCACGACGATCCAGACCCAGCCAACGCGAATGACATAGTGCGTATAGATAAAAATCAGGTAGCACACATGACCCAGGAAGAACGAGGACGTGCCGAGGACAAAGAACTTTTTCTTGAGCGGCCAGAGCAGAAACAGATCGCCCAGGCAGCCAAACAGCAGGCCGGCGACCACCCAAAGCGACGGCGTGCAGGAAAAGGCGAGGTAGGCCAGCGCAACGACCGGCATCAGCGCGACCTTGGTCGGCTTGCGCAGGTCGTCATCGCCGCGCCAGCAGCTGATGAGGTGCACGATGGCGAGCACCGCCAGGAACACCGGGAACACCCATTTTAATACGATCATCTTATCCCATCCTATCTCCAATCAAAATGTTTTCGGAATCCGTGCAAGTTTACATCTCGTTCATTGACACGGTATTCCGATGTAATTATAATAGATTTGGAACTTTATCGTCAATGACTATTGGCAATATTTTAATATTTAATATGCTTGAAGGTGTCCGTTCGTGCTTTATTACCTGCTGTGGATTCCCGCCGTGCTCAGCACAGCGTGGATTTATTTTTTGTCCCCGGCGCTGAGCTACTGGTGGCTGCTGCCGGTTTTAATCGGCTGCTTCGTGGCAGCGAACCTCGTGTACGTGCTGCTGATGTTTGTCTGCACGTGGTTTGCCGGCCCGAATAAAATGTATGCGCACATCAGCCCGTTTTATCATGCGCTGACCATGGCGCTCGACGGGTGGATTCTCGCGCTGTGCCGCGTAAAGATCCACGTGGAGGGGCTCGAGAAGGTACCGACGGACACGGAATATCTGTTCGTGAGCAACCACCGCTCGAACTTTGACCCCATGGTGCAGTGGTGGGTGCTGCGGCGCTGGCGGCTCGCGTTCGTGTCCAAGCCATCGAATATGCGCAAGTTCGTCATCGGCCCGTTCGTGCGCCGGTGCTGCTTTCTGCCGATCGACCGCGAAAACGCGCGCAACGCCCTGACCACGATCAATGCCGCGGCAGACCTCATCCGCGCGCATGAGTGCTCGTTTGCCATCTATCCCGAGGGCACGCGCAGCAAAAGCGGCGAGCTGCTGCCCTGGCACGCGGGCTCGCTCAAGATCGCACAGAAGGCCAATGTGCCCATCGTCGTCGCAACGATCGAGGGCACGGAGCGCATCGCGCACAACGTCCCCTGGCGGCGCACGCACGTGTATGTGCGCATCCGCGAGGTCATCCCCGCCGAGACGGTCAAGGCCACAAAAACGACCGACCTCACCGAGGGCATCCGCAGTAAAATGCTCGCCGAGCTGGGCAAATAATCCTGAAATGTCAAGCATTTTCCTCGTCCGCGCACTTGCGGGCGAGGATTTTTTATACAGGTAAGATAATATGTCACATTTTTATCAGATGTTGAAATTTGTCGAAATACGTGCTATAATACAGCCTGTCCTCAAAGACCACAGACAGGAGGTTTTTTGCAATGACAACCCACAAAAACATAACACGGATCCTTGCGGTCCTGTTGGCCGTACTGCTGTTCGGCCAGCTCGCCGCGTTCCAGATCCCGGCCTTTGCCGCGGACGTCGTGCCGGACGTGCACGACGGTGCGGCCTACATCCCCGACGACGCGGACGTCAATGACCTGCTCAGCCAGACGCTGCTGAGCAACTACAGCGATGTCGGCACGCAGGAATGGGAGTACAAAGCGACCAGCACGCTGTCCGGCGGCGCGACCAAATGGGTGCCTGTGACCGGCACCACTGCCGGCATCATCCCCGCGCTCACGGCGGGCAAGGCGGGCTTCCCCGCGCTGGATGTGCTCGGCGTGAGCTATCCTGCGCTGGACAGCCAGTCTCCCGCGCAGGACTACGCCGTGCGCCTGAAGGGCACGACGGAGGTCTACACGTTCACGAAGCTGGCGCAGCCCGCGGATGCGGACACTGATACCCCGGCCGATACGCCGGCGCAGACCCCGGACACCACCCCGGCTGACACGCCGGAGGAACCGGCCGACACACCGGAGACTTCTGGCGAGACCTATCAGGTCAACATCCCCTACACGGCGAACGGCGCCATCGACTTCGATGCGCTGCGCGCCGCCATCGTCGCCGCCGTCCTGCCCGATGCGGACGCCGCGTCCGTGACCGTGACGCAGCAGCACAAAGGTCTCATCAAAACCTATTGGGTCGACCTCAAGGGCGGCTGGGCCGGTGCTACGAAGGTCTCTGCCGTCAGTGCGGGCACCTATGAAATGAAGCTCACCACGAGCGGCACGGAAGCCATCGTCACCGTGACGCTGACCGACGCGCGCACGCAGGCGAAGATCGTGCTCAAGGAGGGCGTGTCCGTCACCTACACGAAGGACGCCGCCGCCATGCGCACGCAGATCCTCGACAAGCTCGTCGACTGGTCGCAGACCACCGTGAGCAAGGAAGCCGCAGCCAAGAGCATGGTCATCGAATATAAGACCAAAGGCTACCTGTCGAACACAAGCACGAACAAACTCTCCCCGGAACTCTGGTTCCCGATCGAGGGCGGTAGCGTCACCATCTACACCGCGCCGAGCATCGGCGCCGGTGAAAACCAGAAGATCCGCGCGAGCTTCCCGACCACGGCGGACTACCACGGCTGTGACGCAGCCGAGGGCACGCTCACGGTCGACAAAGCCAATGTGCGCGTCAAGGTGCAGGCGGCCGCCATCTCCGCCGGTGAGACCCTGACCACGCAGCAGTATGTGACCACGAACCCGGAGGACACCTTCGCCATCTTCAAGGTCTACAGCGGCGTGACGAGCGGCCTGTCCGGCATCGTCTACGTGCAGCTCCCGGAGAGTATGGTATCCGAGACCGCGCTGAAAGTGCTCAACCCGATCGTCAAGCCCATTCTCGGCAAAACACTCACCGAAGCGCTGCGCGACGGCACGACCGTCGGCGAACTGCGTGCATTCCTGAAGGACAATCAAAAACTGCTGGATGGCGCGGCCGATTTTCTGAAGCTCATCGGCGTGGATATCACTGCGTTCACGAAGCTGGTCGACACTCTCAACAGCCTGCCCAGCGTGTTTGACAGCACGCGCGTGGCCTTCGGTTCGCCGAACCGCGCGGGCATGTACCTCGTGACGGCCATCGCCTCGAACCCGAATTACAACCCCGGCGTCGGCACCGGCGTGCTCGTCGTGAAGATGCACATCTCCGGCGCAAGCCTGAGCTGGAACAACAGCGAGACGACCTATGCCGCCAGCGCGCTCAAGGCCGATACCCTCAATGCCACGCTCATGCGCGGTGACAGCGCCGCCGGCAATCAGGACGGCGTGCACTACCGCTACATCGGCTTCACGGCCGCGCACAAGCTGTATGTCAGCAGCAAGGCGCCCACCGAGGCCGGCACCTACCGCCAGACCGCCTATATCTTCGGCGGCAACGACATGGCAAAGTCCATCTCCCGCACCGTGACGATCACGGCGGACTGAGCCGCAGCAAACTGCAAAAAAGCTCCCGGAGCACTGCTCTGGGAGCTTTTTGTTCTGGATAGGGACTCAGTGGCTGTCGGCCATGCGGTAGCCGACGCCGACCTCGGTGAAAATGTACTGCGGCTCGACCGGGTTCGGCTCGATCTTGCGGCGGATGTTCGCCATGTGCACACGCAGAAGCTTGTTGTCCCCGCCGACGCCGGGGCCCCAGAGCTCCTTCATCATGGACTTGTAGGTGAGCACCTGCCCGGCGTGCCGGCCGAGCAGCGCCACGATCTTGTACTCGTTCGGCGTCAGGTGCGTGTCCTCGCCGGCGAGAAAGACGCGGTGCTTGTTGTAGTCGATGCACAGGTCGCCGACACGGTACTCGCCCGTCATGGCCAGACCGTCGCTCGTGCCGTCGGTGCGCGTGTGGCGCAGCGCCGTGCGGATGCGCGCGAGCAGCTCCACCGTGCCGAAAGGCTTGGTCAGGTAATCGTCTGCGCCCATATCGAGCGCGGCCGCCTTGTCGATCTCCGCGCTGCGGGCCGAGATGATGATGATCGGCATCCGGCTCCAGGTACGCACGGAGCGGATGATCTCGCTGCCATCCATATCCGGCAGGCCGAGATCCAGCAGCAGCACATCCGGGCAGTGCGAGGCGATCATCTCCAGCGCGGTCTTACCGTCAGGCGCCAGCAGGATATCATATCCGTGCGAGCGCAGCGCCGCCTGCAGGTACTTGCTGATGCCGGGATCATCCTCGACGATGATGATTTTATCACGGATCATGTGTTCGATTCCTCCTCCGCCGGCAGCCAGAAGCGGAACTCCGCGCCGCCGTCGATCTTGTTTCTTGCATAAATCTCGCCGCCGTGCGCGCGCACGATCGCGCGGCAGACGCTCAGTCCGATGCCCATATGGCGGCTGCGGTCGGACGCCTCCACCGCGCCGAGCGGCAGATAGCCGTCAAAGAGCACACCGAGCAGCTGCGGCGGGATGCCGTCGCCGTTATCGGCCACGGTCAGCCAGATGCGGCGGGCATCTTTGCGGATCTCGATGAAGATCTCCGTCGCCGACGGGCTGTGCTTGGCGACGTTCTCCAGCAGGTTGAGCAGCACCTGCTCGATGAGCGTGGCGTCCATCGGCACGAGCAGGATCTCCTCCGGCTTTGAGACCGTGATGGGGATATCGGTCTTGCAATTTTTGCGAAAGCGCCGGATGGCGCTGCCGACGATCTCCTCGACGACCTCGTCCGATTTCTCGATCACGACGCCTTCATCGCAAAAGCGCGTAACGGACAGGATGTTCTCCGACAGGTGCAGCAGCCACTGCGCGTTCTGGTGAATCTCCTCGACCATGCCGTGCCCCTCGTCCGTGAGCGCCTCGTTTTCCTCCACGGTCGCGCTCAGGCCCATGATGGCCGTCAGCGGCGTGCGGATATCGTGCGACACGCTGCGCAGGAGATTGACGCGCATGCGGTCCCGTTCCGCCTCGTAGCGCAGCTGCTCCTGCCGCTTGATCTGCGTCGTGAGCGTGCTCACGAGAACGCTCACGACCAGCATGACCGCAAACGTCAGCGGGTAGCCATCGATCGACATGTTGAATTCGTGAAACGGGTAGGTAAACAGATAGTTCACGCTCACCACGCCGACGGCCGACGCCAGAATGCCGGGCCAGTACCCGGTGGTAAAGCGCGAGACGAGCACCACCGCCAGAATGAACACGGAGGTGGCAAACGGGTTGTTGTCGTCATAGCAGGCAGACAGCAGCTCGCACACGCCGACGGCGCAGCCCATGATGAAAATGAACATGATCGTATCGCGCAGCCACTGCGGCATGCGCTTCCATGCTTTCTGCATAAGCACCCCTCTTTCCGAACAGCCGTCTCGGCTCCACTGTCAGCATAGCACATTGTCTGTCCAAACGCGACGGTCTTTGCAGCCTCAGGCGCATTCTTTTCCGCCTTCTTAACGGCTGCGCAGCGTTTGGGCCGCTGTTTTCCGGAAACTTAGCGCATAGATTCCTTATAATAAAGTATCTTCACAGATCCCGTCCGGACCCCGGCCGGGGCATCAGGGGAAAGGAGGCAGTCACATGATCTTTGCAGCAGTTGGCGGCGGCATGATCATTACCTGCGGCGCGTTTGTGTGGTACATCCTCAAGCGCTGATGCGCGCTACCGCGTCGAGGGAGAAAAAACGGAAAACATAAGTGATGTATCCAGATCTATCACAACAAAGGCCAGCCGGAAGCGATTTCCGGCTGGCCTTTGTCCTATTTTTTCAGCGAACGATCGCCTTCGTGCACAGCCAGTCGCACCAGTCAAGGTCATACTTGGCGTAGACATGGGTGCTGTCGCCGCTGGCATCGGCACGCAGATTGCCGTTTTCGTCGTCGAAGAGCTCGTTGATGTCGATGTAGAAGATCGTCTTGCCGTCGGCGAGGGCGGCGAGCTTTTCGTTGAGCTTGTCAATGCGGGGGTTATTGAACGTTGCGTCCGTGCTCGAGCGCGAGGGGCCAACGTGCAGGTTCGCTTCGACGAAGATGATGGCGTCCGGCTGCGCGGCGCGCACGGTGTCGATGAGCGAGGAGAACTTGGCCGTGATGTCGTCGAGGTCGTTGCCGAGCTCGTTGATGCCGAGCATGATGTAGACCTTGCCGAACGTCTTCTGGCTCAGCAGCTGCGGCAGCGTGACGGTGCCGACATTTTTCACGGCGATGGCCTTCGTCTGCGCAACGTAGACATTCAGGCCGACGTCGGCAAAATACGTCGCGTTTTTCAGGTTGCCGTATTCGGCGATGCCGACGGTGCGCGAGTCGCCGATGAAGAGCGCGTCGTCAAAATACGAGGCATCCACGGTCGTGAACTGCAGCGGCGTCGGCTCCGGCGTGGGCGTCGGCTCGGAGGTCTCCTCCGGCGCCGCCGTGACGGCCGCGGCCGGCTGCTTGCCGACACTGCTGCGGTCGATCAGGCCGCGGATGAGAAACGGCGCCGCCGCGATGGCGGCCACCAGCAGCAGAATGAGAAAATATTGCGGTTTGATGCGTTTCATACGTCAGCGCTCCTTAGAATCGGAAATACATAAAGGGGTCGTTCATGCCCTTACTCAGGCAAAACAGGCACAGCCAGAACAGCACGGCCAAAATGACCGCCCCGGCCCAGGTGCCTTTGAGCCGGCGGTACACATACGCCGGCAGCGACGTCGAGCACAGCAGACCGAGCACGAGGAACACCCCGTAGGTCTTGCCGTACTTGAGAAAATCGAGCGGGTAAGCCGCCGCGTGCGAAAACAGCGGCAGCAGGCGGCCGAAATATGCGCCGAGCTGCCCCAGATCCGACACGGAAAACACCGCCCACGACAACGGGATGAGCACGAGCATATACAGATGCCCGAGCACCGGCCAGCGGTCGAGGTATTTCTTGAGCCAGAGCTTTTCCACGACCAGGATCACAAACAGGCCGAGCCCCCAGAGCAGGAAGTTCAGATGCGCGCCGTGCCAGAGCCCGGTCGCGAGCCAGACGACCAGCAGGTTAAAAATCATGCGCCCGCGGCTGCAGCGGCTGCCGCCGAGCGGGAAATACAGATAATCGCGAAACCACGATCCCAGCGTAATGTGCCACCGGCGCCAGAACTCCGTCATGCTCAGCGCGAGATACGGACAGCGGAAGTTCTCCGGCAGGTGGAAGCCGAGCATCCGGCCGATGCCGATGGCCATGAGCGAGTAGCCCCAGAAGTCAAAATAGAGCTGGAATGAATACGCGAACGCGGCCATCCACGCCAGCGGCGTCGAGAGGCTCTCAAAGCCGATCGTGGTCACATCGCTCCAGAGGCCGCCGAGCTGGTTGGCGAGCAGGATCTTGAGCGCCATGCCGAACACAAACAGCTTCAATCCGTCAACCGCCTGCCGCAGCGACACATCGCGTGCGCCGAACTCCGGCTGCAGCTGCGCATAGCTCGCGATCGGGCCGGAGACGAGCTTCGGGAACATGGTCAGGTACGTACCGAACGTAAGCAGTGAGCGCTCCGGCGCGACGGTACCGCGGTAAACGTCGATGAGATAGCCGCTGGCGGAAAACGTATAAAAGCTGATGCCGACCGGCAGCGCCCAGCCCAGCAGCGGCACGGCCGCCTTGCCGCCGGACACCCAGCCGAGCACACCGTTGACGCCGGTGAGCAGGAAATTGAGATATTTAAATAGGAACAGCCACAGGAAATTGTAGCACAGGCCCACGATGAGCCACAGCTTTGCGCGCGGCTTGTCGCGCGTGATGGCAAGCCCCAGCCCGTAGTTGACCAGCACAGATGCGGCCAGCAGCGCAAAGTACGCCCACTGACCGTCCAGCCCGATGATATAAAACACACAGCTCCCCACCAGCAGCACGACATTGCGCGCGCCGGCCGGGCGCGACGGTGTCAGATAATACACCAGCAGAAACGCCGGGAAGAAGCAAAACAAAAACGACAGGCTGCTGAAAACCACGGACCCTATCCTCCTGAACCCTCGACAAACCTGCAAAAACAAAAAATTTCGCATGAAAAGGGTAGCATAAATTTCGGCATTTGTGTGCACTTTCCGACAAAAAAACTGCACAAACTTTCTGCCCGTTATTTGGTGGTTTTCGTGGGTGCTGCTGCACGGGCAAAAATGCACGGCAAAAAGTGCCGGAAAAAGCAAAGTCTCCGGCGCCTGTGCGTGAAGGTGCCGGAGATGCTTCTCTTTTCTCAATATCCGATGGGCCGGGATGTCTGCGTGTCAGCTCAGGAGCACTTCATCGGACTCGACCTGCGTGCCCGCCACCTCGGCGAACTTTTCGAGCAGGTCCTGCTTCGTGAGCTTCTTTTTCTCCTCGCCGCCAATGTCGAGGATGATGTGGCCCTCGTTCATCATGATCAGGCGGTTGCCGTGAACGATGGCGTCTTTCATGTTGTGGGTGATCATCATGGCGGTGAGCTGGTTCTCGCGCACGATGCGGTCGGACAGCTCGAGCACCTTGGCCGCCGTCGCGGGATCAAGCGCCGCGGTGTGCTCGTCAAGCAGGAGCAGCTTCGGCTTTTGCAGGGAGGCCATGAGCAGCGTCAGCGCCTGGCGCTGGCCGCCGGAGAGCAGGCCGACCTTCGCCGTCATGCGGTCCTCCAGGCCGAGGCCGAAGCTCTTGAGCTTCTCGTGGTATTCCTCGCGCTCCGCCTTCGTGACGCCCCAGCGCAGGGTGCGCTTTTTTCCGCGGCGCGCGGCGAGGGCGAGGTTCTCCTCGATCTGCATATTCGCGGCCGTGCCCATCATGGGATCCTGGAACACGCGGCCGATGTACTGCGCGCGGCGGTACTCCGGCATCGCCGTCACGTCCACGCCGTCGAGGATGATGCGTCCGTCATCCACCGGCCAGACGCCCGCTACGGCGTTGAGCATGGTGGATTTTCCGGCACCGTTGCCGCCGATGACCGTCACGAAATCGCCCGGATTCAGGTGCAGCGTCAGGCCGTCGAGCGCCCGTTTTTCATTGATGGTACCGGGGTTGAAGGTCTTGGAGATATGGTCTAGTGTCAGCATATCACTTGCCTCCCTTCTTCAGGCGGTGGAACGAACTCTTGGCCTGCCCCTTGAGATACGGCACGGCCAGGAACGCAGCCACGATGACCGCGGTGAAGAGCTTGAGATCATTCGGGTCGAGCTTGAGCCACAGGATGAGCACCATGACGAGATAGTACACGATGCCGCCGAGGATAACAAAGCTCAGGCGCACGGAGAAGTTACAGCCCTTGCGGAAGATGGCGTCGCACAGCACCTCGCCGATGATGACGGCGGCGAGGCCGATGACGATCGCGCCGCGGCCCATGTTGATGTCGGCAAAGCCCTGGTACTGCGCCATCAGGCCGCCGGAGAGCGCGACCATGCCGTTCGAGAGCGACAGGCCGAGCACCTTCATGGCATTGATGTTGATGCCCTGCGCGCGGCTCATCGACGGGTTGGCGCCCGTGGCGCGGATGGCGCTGCCCTGCTCGGTGCCGAAGTACCAGTAGAGGAGCGCGATGAGCACGGCTGCGAGCAGCAGCCCCTTCCAGATCGCGCCGGGCACGCTGCGCAGCGTCAGAAACAGGCTGTACTTATCCGGGTTGACCGGAGTGTTGGCCTTCATGCTCATGATGCGCAGGTTGATCGAATAGAGCGCGAACTGCGTCAGGATGCCGGCAAGGATGGCCGGAATGCCGAGCTTCGTGTGCAGCAGGCCGGTCACGAGACCCGCGAGCAGACCCGCGACCACGGCGGCGAGCAGCGCCGCCCACGCCGGCCAACCGGCGATGATGAGCATGACCGTCACGGCACCGCCGGTGGTGAACGACCCGTCGACCGTCAGATCGGCGACGTCGAGCAGGCGGAACGTGATGTACACGCCCAGGGCCATGATGCCCCAGATGATGCCCTGGGCGACGCCGCCGGGCAGACGCGAAACCAGATTCGGCAGGCTCAGGGACGCAAGAACCAGTGAATTCATAAAATTACCTCATCGTGTAGAGTATCCCTGCCGCAGAAACTGCGGCAGGGAGCCGGGAATTTGTTCGAATGATCAGCCGATGGCCGCGTAGTCGCTCGGGATGGTGAGGTTGTAGAGGCTGGCCATCTCGGGATTGTACTTCTTGACCGGGTTCGGGTAGTACTCGATGGCCATGGTGGAGATGTCGGCCTCGCCCTTGAGGATCTTCACGGCCATCTCGCCGGTGGTGCGGCCGAGCTCGTAGTAGTCGATGGACAGCGTCGCAACGCCGCAGCCCTTGCAGATGCCCTCCTCGCCGGCGACGATGGGCTTCGTGGCAGCGCCCTTGATGGCCTCGGCGCAGGAGGCGGCGGTGTTGTCGGTCGGGACGTAGAGGACGTCGTTGGCGTCGCTCGCCGTGCCGGTGACGGAGACGACGTCGTTCGTATCGGCGAAGGTGTAGATGGTGACGGTGCAGCCGGCCTTTTCAAGCGCGGCCTTGACGACGTCCGCCTGGTAGACGGAGTTCGGCTCGCCGGAGCAGTAGATGATGCCGACGTTCTTGGCGTCCGGGAACAGCTCCGTGATCATGGCCGCCTGCTGATCGAGCGGCGCGAGGTCGGACGTGCCGGAGATATTGCCGCCGACCGTGCCGGAGAAGTTGTCGATGCCGAGCGCAACGCCGTACTCCGTGACGGCCGTGCCGAGGATCGGGATGTCCTTCGTGGCGGCGGCCGCAGCCTGCAGCGCGCCGGTCGCGTTGGCAAGGATCAGATCCACGCCGCTGGACACAAAGCCGTTGCAGATGGTGGCGCAGGTGGGCGTGTCGCCGGCGGCGTTCTGCTCGTCGAAGGTGACGTTGTCGGCGCCGAGCGCGTCGGTGATCGCATCGCGGAAGCCCTTGGTGGCCGCGTCGAGCGCCTCGTGCTGCACGAGCTGGCAGATGCCGACGGTGTAGTGCTTGCTGCCGCTGGCCTTGTCGCCGCTGTCGCTGCCGCAGGCAGCCAGAGAGAGGACCATGACCACGGCGCAGAGCAGCGCGGTGATTTTCTTGATGTTCATGTGTTTTCTCCTCCTAAATGTAAGTTCCGGCAAAGAAAAAAAGCCACACAGTCGTCTGTGCAGCCTTGTCAAAACCGGATCGGGAAGTCTCAGATGGTTCTGGTATGTTTGCAGCACAAACGACTATTACCCTCAATAAAGTAATAGTAGGAATATGCGCTTGCAAATCGGACCAGACGCATGTTTGCGGCCTCCTGTAGTGAAGATGTTCATACTTTAGCGCTTTTAGCCGATGAAGTCAACCCCGTTTTCAGAATTTTTTTACTTTTGGCATTTGTGCACAATTCTTTTGGGGCGTGCCTGTGCATTTCCGTCATTTTGCGCCGCCGTGCCGCGGCATTGACGCTCCCGGGCAGGTGTGCTATATTAAACAATAGTATATTTGAGTATATTTGCTTTCGAAGGAGGCGCGCCATGAAGACACCGCAGCAGCTGCTGCAGCAGACGCTGGAAGTGGGCGCGTGCCTGCTGCCGGACGCAGCGTCCGGCGGCCGCACACCGTACCCGACCGTGTTCGTACACGGCCTGCTGGGCTGGGGCGCGCACGACGCGCTCTACCGCGCCGTGCCCTACTGGGGGCTCGCAGCGGGCGACGTGCTAGGTTATCTCAACGCCTGCGGGTATGACTGCCGCGCCGCCTCGGTGGGCATCATCTCGAGCGCGTGGGACCGTGCGTGTGAGCTCTACGCCGAGCTCACCGGCGGCACCGCCGACTACGGCATCGCGCACGCGCAGCGCTTTGGCCACGCGCGCTTCGGCGCGGCGTATCCGGCCCCGCTCGTGCCCGATTGGGGCGCGGGCAGGCCCATTGACCTCGTGGGGCACAGCTTCGGCGGCGCAACGGCGCGGCTGCTCATGCAGCTGCTCGCGGACGGCTGCCCGGAGGAGGTGCAGGCGGCCGAGGCCGCGGGCGAGACGCCCTCGCCGCTGTTCACCGGCGGCAAGGCGGGCTGGGTGCACGCACTGGTGGCCATTGCCGCGCCGCACGACGGGTCCACGTTTCTCGATGTGCAGCCGGACGCGGCAAACGCGCTCTCGACGCTGTTTCTGGGCGCGGCCCGCGCGCTCGGCATCTCGGCGTTCAAGGGCGTGTATGACTTCCGGCTCGACCAGTTCGGCATCCGGCGCGACCCGGACGAACCGCTCACGACGGCGGCGCTGCGTATGCTGGCGCAAAATCCGCTCCCGGCGGGCGACAACGCCTTTGACGATCTGCGCCCCGCGGGTGCGCGCGCGCTCAATGCGCGCATCCAGACGCTGCCGGACACGTGGTATTTCTCCATCCCCTGCTGCCGGACACTGCCGCGTCTGCTCACGCACGACCAGAAGCCCGACACGGCAATGACGCCGCTGCTCTGGCCGTTTTCGGCCGCGATGGGGCGCGACGGTGCGGGTGTGCCGCGCGATTGGCTGCCGAACGACGGGCTCGTCAACACGATCTCCGCCCGGTATCCCGCCGGTGCGCCGCACGCGGACTTTGCCCCCGGCCAGACGCCGGAGCGCGGCGTGTGGCAGGTGCTGCCGGTTGAACCGCTCGACCATCTGGCCGCGATCGGCGGCGTGCTGAACACCGGCGTCGTGCGCACACGCCTGTTTTACCGCCGGGTCATGGCGCTGCTCGACGCGGCCGCCGCGGCCGACGCCGACTCGTGATCCCCGCCCGAGACCGGGCATACGATACCGCAAAGTGCACAAGATAAGATAAGGAGTGTATGGATTATGGATTCTATTGAAAGCTATCTGCGCAAGCTGATCGTCGCCTCCGTGGGCGCGGCCGACCTCGGCTGCGAAAAGCTCGGTAAGCTGCTCGACGAGTGCGTCGCCCGAGGCGAAGTGACCGTGGAGAAGGGGCGCGTGCTCAACGAGGAGCTCAAGCGCACCTGCAAGCAGGCCGCCGCCAAGGACGCAGACGAAAAGCCCGCCGTGGACGTGGACGCCATGAGCGCCGACGAGCGCGAGGCGCTGCTGCAGAAGCTGCTGGCCATGAAGGAAGAGGGCTGATGGCCGGCCCCGCCGCGCAGCTCGACGAGGCCAAGCGCTTCGCCGAGATCGTCGCCATACTGCAAAAGCATCACCTCGTTCAGGGGCTGACGCCGGAGAAGGTCCGCGATATTTTCGTAGACCTCGGGCCGACGTTTGTCAAATTCGGACAAATTCTGTCCATGCGTTCGGACATTCTGCCCAAAGAATACTGTGCCGCGCTCGAAACGCTGCGCACGGACGTGACGCCCATGCCGCTGACTGAGGTGGAGAACATCCTCACGCAGGCTTACGCCCGCCCGTGGCAGGAGGTCTTTTCGGACATCGGCATCCGGCCGCTCGGCTCGGCCTCCATCGCGCAGGTGCACGCCGCGACGCTCACGGACGGCCAGCGCGTGGTCGTGAAGGTGCAGCGCCCGGACCTGTACGACATCATGAGCCGCGACGTGCGTCTGCTCAAGCGCGCCGCCGCGCTGCTCAAATACACGCCGCTCGCGAGCGCGCTGGATTTTCACGCCGTGCTCGACGAGATCTGGCACACCGTGCAGGAGGAGCTTGACTTTACGATCGAAGCGAACAACATCGCCGAGTTCAAGCGCCTCAACGACGGCGTGGCCTACGCCGACTGCCCGGCCACGTTCCCGAAGTGGTGCACGAAAAACGTGCTCGTCATGGAGTACATCGCCGGCCACCAGATCGACGATGCCGACGGCCTGCGCGCCGACGGGTATGATCTCAATGAGATTGCCGTCAAGCTCGTGCACAACTATATCCGCCAGATCACGGTCTACCGCTTCTTCCACGCCGACCCCCACCCCGGCAACATCCGCGTGCAGGGCGGGAAGATCATCTGGCTCGACCTCGGCATGATGGGCCGCATCAGCCCGCGCGAGGCGGAGCTGTACATGGGCATCATCCGCACGATCTATGAGCAGGACGTGCCCGCCCTGACGCAGACGCTGCTCGCACTCGGCAAATACGACCGCACGCCCGATCAGCAGGCGCTCACGGAGCGCATCGGCATCTTCCTGCACAAATACGAGGCCATGCCGATGGCCGATATGGACATGGGCGTGCTCGTGGATGAGTTCGTGCAGATCCTGAACGAGTACGGCGTGTCCGTGCCCGCCTCGCTGACGATGCTCGGGCGCAGCCTGCTCGTCATTCAGGGCATGCTCACGAGCGTGTCGCCGGATGCAAACGTCATCGAGATCGTGGCGGAGTACGTCAAGAACACCGCGCTGAGCCGCGAGCACATTGAAAAGAAGGTCAAAACGCTTGCGCAGCAGCTCGCCCGTTCTGGCGAAAAGCTCACGGTGCTTCCGACGCAGCTGTCGGCTTTTTTGAGCAAGGCCAACGCCGGGCAGCTGACCGTCAACGTGAAAAAATCGTGGTCGGACGCGGCGCGCGCCGCGCAGTCGAAGCTGCTGAACCGGCTCATCTTTGCGTTGCTGGACTGCTCGCTGCTGTTCTGCGCAGCCATCACGTGTCTCGCCCCGCTGCCGCGGGTGCTGGGGCTGCCGTGGCCGGCGCTGGTGTTTTTCGCCGCCGCCGTCGCCGTGACGATCGCGCTGTTTGACCGCCGACGCTGGTCGGTGTGAATGCCGCAATATGCACGCAAAGCCGCCCGGAGGGCACAGCCTTCCGGGCGGTTTTTGATGATAGGGGAGATTTTTTATGACCATTCAAGCGCTCCCGGATGCGTTTTCCGTCTGCAAGGTCGCGGACTATACGCTGGTCGACCGGAAAGCGGTGTTTTGCTTCTCGGGGCAAACGGACGCCGAGCGCTCGCTCGTCTGCCGCACGCAGGATGTGCCGGACAATGTGACGGCGCAGGAGGACGGCTGGCGCGCGATGCGCATCACCGGCACGCTGGATTTTTCGCTCATCGGCGTTCTGGCGGGCATTTCCGCCGTGCTGGCCGAAAACGGGATCGGCATCTTCGTGCTCTCAACGTATGACACCGATTACATTCTGACAAAGCAGGAAACCTACGCCCGCGCACTGCAGCTGCTCGCGCAGGCGGGATACCGGATCATAGAATGACCGCCCCGGCCGGGGCGGTCATTCTTTTAAATATCGCCGCGGCGGCGCAGCGCGTCCAGAAACGCCGTGCAGCCGAGCACGAGATCGTCATACGTCGTGCCGAAATCGTCCGTATACCACGGGTCGGCGATGCCGCGCTGCAGCCCCGCGAACGACAGCAGCGGGCGGATCTTCCCGTCCGGGTCGTGCGGGAGAATGCGGCGGAGGTTGCACGCGTTGTTCTCGTCCATCGTCAGTAGCCAGTCATAGGCATCGTAGTCGCGCGGCGTGACCTGCACGGCGGTGCGGTGGCCGACCGGGATGCCGTGGGCGCGCAGCTCGGCGCGCGCGGGCGGATAGACGTCGTTGCCGATCTCCTCGCGGCTCGTCGCCGCCGAGGCGATCTGAAACTGTGCCGCGAGCCCCTGCTGACGCACCATTTCCTTGAGCAGATACTCCGCCATGGGGCTGCGGCAGATGTTGCCGTGGCAGATAAATAGTATTTTGGTCAAGTGCGATCAGCCTCCTAAAAAGCCGTATTTTGCCGCGTTTTACCGCGATTTGCCGAGCTCAAAAACCTGTGAACAGAATGTGACTCTGTCACGGAAACGGCAAAATGCGGCAAGATGTGGCAAGTCAAAGCCGTCAATGGTAGTCAAATGGTAGTAAAAATCGGGGTGTTTTACTACCGTGGTTTTCTCCATTAATATACCATATCCGGAGAGTTGAGGCAATAGCACAAGGGGAGAGGCATGTATTCCACCTCCTTCGACATGAAATAGAAAAACCCGGATTGCTCCGGGCATGAAAAAGGCAACAGCCGTTAAGGCTGATGCCGTGTGATGATAAGGTTTTCGATTTTATACGATCCAAATTTCTGCATCTTTTACAGAAGCATATTTCTCAAATGCCTGTTTCTCTTCCTCAAGCAGCGGTTCAAGCGCGATATCATTCTCGAAGCAATATACCACAACTAGATATGCGTTTTACAGCGTGTAGCTCTCTCCGTCTTCGGGGATGCAGACGCGATTGCGGATGCCCTTCTTCTCCAGTTTCTTGGACAGTGTCTTGCGGGTGAGCGTGGCGTGCGGCACGTTGTCCATGTGGCTTGCGATGACAACCGCTTCGGGCGCTGCTGCACAGACCTTGGCCAGATCGTTGTCGTCCATGATCAGACGGCCGTTTTTCACCAGCATGGCAGCACAGTTGTTCGTGATGATCACATCAGGATGATACTTCTCGATCGTCTCCGCCACGTCGTCACACCAGACGGTGTCGCCGCAGACGTAGAGTGTCTTTTCATTGGGGCTGCGGAAGATGAATCCGGCGGCGTCACAGCACGGAACCTTCGTGCCGTGAACGGCGTTGACCTTGATGATCTCCGCGTCGCCCCATGTGACGCGGTCTTCGATCACCCGGACGTCCTTCATGCCGGAGAACGCCAGATAGTCCGCGTCCTGCCGGTTGATGGCATAGATTGGACGATTCTTGTCCAGTCCCTGGCAGGCCTTGCCGTTGGGAGCGAGACCGATGTGGTCCAGATGCACGTGGGTGCAGATGTAGGCGTCCACGCCCTCGTTGACTTCCTTGACGGACATGGGCAGGGAGTGCAGCGGGCACGGAAGCCACTTGTGCTTCGGCTTCACGGCTTCCCAGGTGGAGCACTCGTCGAAGACGTACTTCTTGCGAGGGTCGCCGCCGCTGTTCATGGCGCACATCATCGGGATCATGGCGAGGCATCCGCTCGTGAAGCGCGGCGCCAGCCACGGGTCGATCAGAAAGGTCTTTCCTGCGTAGGTGATTTTGATGGTCGCGCTGCGGATCTGCTGAAAATTCATGAGGGATGCCTCCTTATTTGTCTCTGTGTCTTTAATTTAACATGATTTCCTGCCGTGCAACAGAAACAAAGCCCACTCTTGCCGCAACAAAAATGTTGCAGTAGAATAGAGTCGGAGGGGATCATATGAACCAAAAACAGCTGTCTTATTTTCTGGAGGTCTATCGCTGTCGCAACATTCAGGCCGCAGCGGACAAGCTCTATCTGACGCATCAGGGACTGAGCCGCGTGATCCGCTCCTTGGAAGAAGAACTGGGCAGTCCCTTGTTCTCACGTATCAACCGAGGCGTGGAGCCCACGGATTTCGCTACGACGCTGGTGCCCCACGTACAGCGGCTGCTGGACGACTACGCCACGATCCAAGGCGTACACACCCTCACCAATCAGGCGCGGTCGGTGGTGACGATCTACGCGCTGGATCACCTGTTCGGGTATCTCGGCGCCGATCTCCTGCTGGACTTTCACCGGCAGCACCCGGAGATCACGCTGAGCATTCTAGACACCACGGACGAATACGCGCTGGAGAGTCTCTCGGCCGGCAGGTGTGATTTCGCGGTCGTGAACGGCCCGATCGACAACACGCGCTTCACGGCGACGCCGCTGTTCTATGCGCGCTTCGCCTTCCGGATGCGGCGGGATCATCCTCTGGCGCAGAAGGAGCATTTGAGTTTCGAGGATTTTGCAGGCGAGACCATTCTCGGCAAGGGACGCGCCTACCACTGCTTCCGCACGAACATCGACCAATTCATGCTCTCACAGGGGCTGCATGTGACCGTTCCGATCGAGACGCCGGACGAATCGCTTCTGCAGCAGCTCGTGGAAGCGGGCCTCGGCATTGCGACGACCTATGACTTCACTGCCGTGTCCCACTGCGGAGAAAACACTGTGGTGCGCTATCTGGACGACGACCGCGCTGGGCATCACATCTACCTAGTGGAAAAGGCCGGAACGCTCCCGACCAGAGCAGACCGCGCCTTCAAGCAGTTCCTGTTGGATAAGGTCACGGAATGATGTTTTCAGTTATGTTCTGAGCTTACACACTGCTACTCTACAGCAATTCTATCAATACCGAATCTGGGTACAACAGTCCAACTGGAAGTATTGGCAAAAGAGAAGGGCACAAGCAGTTTACATAATCTTCGCCCGCCTTGCACCCACTACCCATTTGAAGGCAAGAATCGTTTAATTGTATGATTACTGGTATTCTGGCCAGTATACTCAGAAATTGTCGAAGTCTTTCTGTCCGGCTGTCCGCACGGCTTCCTTTTCGCCGTATTTATACTCGTCGTTGCCTTTTTCCGTCCAGATATCCAGAACCATGCCGATGGTCAGGAGATCGAGGTCAGACATGGACAGCCCGATCTCCAGGCATCGGAGCAGGAAAAGCGGCGTCGTTATCTCCCGGGCGCTGGGATTCCGTTTTTTTAGATTCGATGTCGGTCACCAGATTGGCGCCCCACAGTTCCAGAATCTCGGGGAGCACCTGGTAGATGGAGAACATCTCGAATTCATCCAGCCATTCCTCGATGGTGCCGGGGATAGTAGGGTCGGCATGCCAGGCCATGATATAGGCCACATTCTCGAAGATCTCCAGATCCTCAATCTGCATCTCCTCGCCCTCATCGGTCTTGCCCTTGTAGGACTTTTCCAATTTGGTGAGATCCTTGAAGATATCACGTTTGAATTTGATGCGGTAAAGCCGCGGGATGGCGGCGGAGGAGCGGAACCGCACTTCCTTGCCGCTGATCAGAACCGTTTTTTCCTGCATGGTTTATCCCTCCGTGCCCGCGGTCTCTACAGCGGGAACATACACGGACTGGTACCAGCCGTCATAGGTGGCTTTTGCCGTAGTGTCGCCTATGCGGCTCTTGACCAGGCCGTCCTCGCGGGGATCGGCGGTCAGGGGCAGCGTCTCGGTACCCGGCTCGATGGTTTCCTCCTTGGTGGAGGACTCGATGCTGGGACGGGAGGCGGAGCAGTTGTACATGACGTGCCGGATAGCGCGCTCATCTCCGTCAAACTCAAAGAGCAGGGCGAATTTCACGCTCTCGGCATTGTCCGCCTTCTCCACCAGAATGCCGTTGGTATCCAGGACTTCCTTGAGGATCTCCGTGCGGAACCATTCCGGGATCAGCGCGATCTCCAGATCGCCGCTGTAGCCGTTGTTGGCGTAGGAACGGAAATACACGATGCCGTCGGCGTAGAAGGGAGAACTGTCGCCCTCGGCATCCAGGGTGATGCTGACAGCGCCAGGGATCGCCTGGGGCGTCGCGTAGGAATAGCTCGTCACGCCTTCTGTGACTGTTTCGGTCAGCTTGGCGGCATGAACGTTTTTCAGATTGTATTTGACCTTATTGCTCATTGGGATACCTCCAGCTCAATAGAATATAGGACTTCGTAGAGCTTTTCGCTCTCGATCCAGACCTCGGTCTTGTCATAAAAAATGCCGTGCCCGTCGAGCACGGTTTCCACCCAGGATTCGGTTTCCGGGTTCTTTTCATCGGTGTACAGTTCGATATGGATCTGTCTCACCTTGAAATAAACCCGGCCGTCGGCGGCGAAGTTATCGCTGCCGGGGCTGAGGAAGCAGATGAAGGGCGGCTCCGGGGATTCTCCCTCCGCAAAATGGTCGTAGGCAAATGGAATGCCCATTTCTTCCATCATGGCGATCAGATTATCCATTCCGCAGCGTCCTCCCGATTTCTTCTTCCAGCTCCTCGATGCCGTCCTGCTCCGCCGGCGCGTGCGCGCCTACTGCGGCGCCGTGACGGACAGCCCCGCGCTGGCCGACACGCTGGCGACGTTCACCGCCGGCGGGCTCATCCAGAACCTCAAGCGCTACCTGACCGAGCCGAACCTCGACCCGGACGTGCTGACAGCGGAGATGACCACCGTCTTTGAGCACCTGTGGAATTCCTTCACGCCGGAAGCAAAGGGGGCCACGCCATGAAGATCCTGCTGGCGGAGGCCGGCGGCGCGCTGGCCGGGCGGCTGTTTCACCTGCTGGTCAAAAACGGCTACCAGACCACGGCCGTGAAAACCGGTCAGGCCGCGCTCGACGAGATCGGCAGGAGCTATTTTGACATGGTCATCGCCGAGGCCTCCACCCCCGCCGTGGACGGCTGCGCGCGGCCGGCAGCCCGACGCCCGTGCTGCTGCTCACGGAGCGCGCGCACGGTGAGGCCATGCACCAGGCCTTTCTGTCGGGCGCGCACGACTGTCTCATCAAGCCGGTCGATGACAACGAGCTACTGCTGCGCATCACGGCGCTGCAGCGGCGCACGCAGACCGGCGGCGAGCGCTGCCGCAACCTGAGCTTTCTATCTTCCACCACTCTTGACCCAAAACGCGCGAGCGCGGCAGTCCGAATGGACTGCCGCGCTTGTGCCTGTGAAAAAACCTATGCGCAAGTGCAAAAAGAACAGAGCAGCAGGGGAGCCCGAGGGGGCAAGGCCCGCCTCGAATGAGATCTTGCGCTCAGCTTGTCCCCAAAGCCCGAGACGGGCTTTGGGGACAAGCTGAGCGCGGCAGTCCATTCGGACTGCCGCGCTTGCCATGCATGCGCCGGGCATGGTACAATAAAAATAATCAACATGGAATGCTCCGGAAGGGAGGGCTCCGGTATGCCAAGGCCGAAGTGGACCCTGAACACGATCTATATCTCCGAGCGCCTGCAGGAGCGGCTGCGCCCCATCTCCCGCTGTGCGCTGACGACCGTGGTCGCCCCCATGGGCTACGGTAAGACGACGGCCGTGAACTGGTATCTCGCCGGGCGGGCGAAGGCCGAGGGCGCGACTGTGGTGCGCATCAGCGTCTATTCCGACCATCCGGTCATCTTCTGGAAGAGCGTGCAGGACGCATTCGAACACGCAGGGCTGCCGCTGCTGCGCGGCTACGCCTGCCCGGACGATGCCGCCGGCGCAAGCCTGCTGGCGGACGATCTCTGCCACGGTCTGGCCGGGCGCGGAAGCGTGTACATCTTCATCGACGATTTCCATCTGCTGACGGACGGGCGCATCACGGAGTTTTTGTGCACGCTCGTCAACCGCCTGCCGGAGAACGTGCACCTGATCGTGGCGAGCCGCGACCGCTTCCTCCCCGGCGACGCCGTCGTGCGGCTGGGCAGCCGGGTCTATCCGATCGGTGCCGAGCATCTGCGGCTCAACCACACGGAGCTGGCCATCTATGCGCACCGCTGCGGTACGGACCTGACCGATGCGCAGGTCGAAACGCTGCTGCATGCGAGCGAGGGATGGTTTTCGGCCGTATATCTGAACCTGCGCACGCTTTCCGAGCGCGGCGCGCTGCCGGACCGGCACTCGGACATTTACACCATGTTTTCCGCCGCCATGATCGAGCCGCTCTCGCCCCGGCAGCAGGAGTTTCTGGCCGTCATGGGACTGGCGGATGAGTTCACCGCGCCGATGGCGCGCTTTGTCACCGGCGACCCGGACACTGACCGACTTCTGACCATGCTCACGGAGCAAAACGCCTTCGTCACCCGCCTGCCGGACGGTGTGAGCTACCGCTTCCACCACATGATGAAGGTCTGTGCCGAGCAGGCGTTCGCCGCGCTGCCGGAGCAAACGCGCCGTGCGTATCACGGCCGCTACGGCGCGTGGTACGCAGCGCACGGGCAGTATCTGCACGCGCTCGCCGCCTACCGGAAGGGGGAAGACTACGACGCTGTGCTGCAGGTGATCCAGGACGATGCGGGCATCCTGCTCGCGGCGCTCAGCCCGGAGGAGGTGCTGGCGTTTCTGGACGCGTGCCCGCGCGATACGCTTCAGGCGCACCCGCTGACGCTGCTCGTGCTGATGCGGCGGATGTTCACCTGGCAGCAGATCCCGAAAATGCTGGAGCTGCGCGCGCTGCTGCTCGCCGGTATCGAGGCGCACCCCGAGCTGCCGGACGCCGAGCGGGACAATCTGCTCGGCGAGTGCGACCTCATCATGAGCTTTCTGCAATACAACGACATCGCGGCCATGAGCCGTCTGCACCGCAGCGCGGCCGCGCGCATGACCCGTCCCGCCATCAGCATCCGCAACGAGGGGAGCTGGACGTTCGGCTCGCCATCGGTGCTGATGATGTTCCACCGCACGCCGGGGCAGCTGGGCGCGGAGCTGGACGCCATGAACGCCTGCATGCCGCACTACTACCGGCTCACGAACGGGCACGGGCAGGGCGCGGAGCAGATCATGGACGCCGAGGCGGCTCTGCTGCAGGGCCGCTTTGCCGACGCGGCCATTTTTCTCGAGTGCGCCCGCGCCACCATCGCCGGAAACGGGCAGGAGAATATGGCACTCTGCTGCGACTTTCTGGAGCGCCGGCTCGCGCTGTGCGTAGACACCGCTGCGCCCGAGCCCCCGGCGCACAAGCGCGCCGCCCTGCTTGCGCAGCACGACACGATGTGGCTGCGCATCTTCGACAGCGCCTGCGCCTACTGCGCCGCGCTGACAGGGCAGACCGAACAGATCCCCGCGCTGTTTCGCGACCACGCGCTGCACACGGTGCATTTGCTCGCGCCGTGCCGCCCCATGATGGAAATGATCGAAAATCAGGTCTATCTCGCCGAGGGCGCCTGCGCCCGGGTGATCGGGCGCAGCGAGGGACTGCTCGCGCAGTGCGCGCAGCAGCACTATGCGCTCGTCGCGCTGCAGGTGCGCATCCAGACGAGCGCTGCCTACGCCGCGCTCGGCAAGCGGCCGGAGGCGCGCAGCCTCCTCGGTCAGGCGCTGCGCGCCGCGGCTCCCGACGGTCTGCTGCTGCCGTTTGCGGAAAACGGCCGCGGCCTGCGCCCCCTGCTGGAGGGCGGCACGTGGGAGGCGGACCTGGGTGATTTCCCGCAGCGGGCAGCAGACTGCATCGCGGCCTACGAGGCGCGCTGCGCCGCGCTGTGCGCGCCCGGCGGTCCGGCGGCGCTCGTCGGGCTGACCGGGCGCGAACGGGAGATTGCGGCACTCATCGCCGCGCGCCTGACCAACGGCGAGATCGCGCGCCGGCTCTTCCTCTCGGACGGCAGCGTAAAGCAGTACGTCCACCAGATCTACGCCAAGCTCGGCCTCACGGGCGACGCGAAGTCGAAGCGGCAGCAGCTGATCGCCCAATGGCACGCAAAACCCTAACCACCGGTGAATGGTTTTCTCACAGATCCACTGTACAATGGCCTTGTACAGTGGATCTTTTCATTCCGGGAAAGGGGGAAGCGCGCATGTACCGGAAATACATTGCGGCCGTCCAACCGCTGAGCGACCACGTCCTGCAGGTGGATTTCGTGTCCGGCAGCCGTCTGCTCCTGGACATGAAGCCCTATCTGGACAAGCTCCGGTTCCAGCCGCTTTCCGATCCGGAGACATGGAACAGCGCCGTGACCAACGGCATCTTCGTCCGCTTCGGCAACGTGGAGCTGAGCCATGACGAGCTTCTGACCATGGCCGAACACAGCTGAGGCGAAACCACACCCGGGCGACCGCCCGCGAGAAAGGGAGGAAAAGCATGAAACATCTGAGCAAATGTCTGGCGCTGGTGCTGGCCGCCGCGCTGGTGCTGGGCCTTGCCGCCTGCGGCAAGGACACGACCGGCGACGACTGGCGCGCCTCCGGCGTCGTGACGGACTACGGCACGATCACCCGAGACGGCGAGCGCGTGCCCGTGTGCATCTGCCTGAGCACGGAAAACGCCGGCTTCTACTACGACAAGGACGAGCAGGTCTGGTTTGACGGCGTGGAGTTTCCCATGGCGCTCACCGACGCGCTGACCGCCTACCGCAGCACGTCGTTCGACGATCTGGACGGCGATGGCCAGAGCGACGTGACCATGATCTTCGACCACGGCGACGGCAGCACGACCGAGCTGGTCTGGCTCTGGTACGACGACACGGGCTTCGAATTTGAGCCCGTGCTCTCGAGCGTTACGAGCGGCACGCCGTATTTCGAGGCGAACAATCTGGACATCAACGCGCGCGTGGACGGCGGCACATACGTGCTGGCCAACGGCGTGTGCAGCTATCACGGCACCAGCGACGGCTATGCCGTGGGCGATGTCTACTGGGAAGTGACCAAGACCCGCGACGAGACGCACGACGGTATGCGCGAGATCGAGTTTGACGCCTACTGCTACGTCCCGGACGAATCCGTGCCGGCGTTCACGACCGAGTTCATCTCCGTGACCAGCAGCGAGCTGTACGACTACTACACCGGCATGTGGTTCACAGCCTCGACCGCCTACAACAACACCGAGCGCGGGGACAACCACTACATCCACACCGTCTCGTGGAACGGCGAGACCTACGAGATCGAATTTTTCTACTCCACGAGCTGGGAAAAGACCGGCGACTGGAACAACGTGCTCACCAAGAGCTACGTCGTCTACCTGCCCGAGGGGTATGACGGTCTGGTCTTTGCCGCTGAGCCGCAGCCCGACAATTACCGCGACTCGGGCAAGCGCGACCAGCTCGACAGCATCTGCCCCGAGGCGGACATTCTCAACTGCACCACAGTCGATGCGCACAACTGCCTGTTTTTCCGTATCGGCTGACCGGATAAGGAGGACGGCATGAAAACATCTCTCAAAAAAGGCACAGCGCTGCTGCTGACCCTGCTGCTGGCGCTGAGTCTGGCCGCCTGCGGCGGCGCGGACGACGATGACGACACCGACCTGACCGACTTCATCCCCATGACCGTGGAGGAGCTGACCGGCGGCTGGGTGGATGACGACGGCAACCAGCTCGTCATCGACCCCGACACGGGCACCTACGACTACCGGACGTGGTACGGCCGGGTAGGCTTCGGCCCGTTTGAGGTCGTGGACGACCGGCCCGTGATCGAATACGACGGATTTTACTACGACTTCGAGGCCGACGGCGACGGCTTCATCCTGCGGCAGAACGGCGCGTCTGACCGCGCGGGGCTTGACGGCGCGCACTTCGGCCCCGGCGAAAGCGACGTGTACGCGCCCGAGCTGAGCACGCTCGACGGCGTCTGGCAGGACGCGCTGGGCGAGACGCTCGTCATCGACACTGACCGCATGGAGTATCTGGCCTACTCGCCCGACGGCATGACCGGCGGCACGATCCACGACGGCGGTGACGGGCTGGGCGTGTACCTCTTCCTCAACGGCCGCGGCTACTTCGCCGTGAGCCCCGACAGCAACAGCTTTACGCTGTTTTTCGAGGCCAGCGACACGAACGCGCCGGACGGCACGTACGAGGGCGTGTTCTATCGCAACGGCGACGCGGACCTCTATGCAGAGCTTGACGACGCGGAGTTTTACGCGTCCGACGGACACCTGCGCTATTACGACGGGGAGAACATCTTCTTCCTGCCGGATACGTATTCGGTCGCGGCCGACGGTCTCGCCTACGACGGCGCGGGCAATGTCTTCGCCGCCGGCTGGGACATGCCCTATTACGACCCCGCCGACGACTGGGGCGACAACTGGGCCAGCAACTGGAACTGACCCGCACAAGAAAAAAGCAGCGGAATGCGTTTGCATTCCGCTGCTTTTCTATCGTTTTGTTTACGGCCAGGGCGCCCGCGCCGCCTTGGGTGGTTTGGGCGCTTTCGGGGCCTTGGGCGCCTTCGGCGGATACAGCCGCCGGCGCAGGTCACGCGGCAGCACCCAGCGGTCAAGCAGGGCGAGCATGCCGGGCAGGAACAGCAGGATGAGGATGATGGCCGAGAACGCACCGATGGAAATCGTGCGGCAGATCTGCTCGATGGTCGGGTTGCCGAAAAATTTCCCGACGACCGCCGTGACGAGCACCATGATCGAGCCGGACGTCAGCACCGTGTGGATGCTGCCGCGGTAGGCTGCGATGAGCGCGTCGCGCACGGAAATGGTCTCACGCATCTCGCGGTAATAGCTCGTGTAGAGGATGCCATAGTCGATCGTCGCGCCCATGAGGATGCACTCGACGATCAGCAGCGCGAGATAATAGATCTCCAGCCCCTGCAGGCCGACGACCGTGACGGTGATGAACACGCCGCACTGCACGATCAGCACAAGCAGGGCCGGGATGACGAGCGAGCGGAATGTAAACACAACGACGAGGAAGATCGACGCCGCCGTCAGCAGTGTGATGAGCAGCAGCTCGCTGTCAAAGCTGTTTTCCATCTCGTAGACCATAGCGCTGTTGCCGATGATGTAGTAGTCCCCGGTCGTGACGGCGTCAAGATCCTGCGTGAGCTGCGCAATGAACGCACTCGTCTCGTCCGACTCGCCCGGCAGCGTCGTCGTGAGCACGAGGCGGGAGTAGTCGCTGCCGCGCAGCTGCGTGACGGCGTCGGTGAGCATGGTCTGCGCGTCCGTGATCTGCGCGCGCATGTCATCGGTCAGGAAGGAGGCAAAGCGCGCGTCCGTGAGCAGGTCATTTTGCAGATAGTCAAACAGCTCCTGCATGGACATGGTCCACGAGGCATCGCTGCTGTACACGCTGGCATAGTAGAGGAACAGCAGCTCCATCGTGCCGCGGTTCAGCTGGCTGGACAGGCCCTGAAACAGGTTTGCCAGTTCCGCAGCCGTATAGCTCCGGCCGGAGGCGACCGCGTCGATGACCGTGCGCGCCGACTGGAGCTGGCTGGTGTCCACGCCGCTGAGCTGGGAGGCAAAGCGCGCGTCCGGCAGCACCTCCTGACACAGGAAGTCCACGAACTGCTGCACCGAGAGCGTCCATCCGCTCGTGTCGCCGTGGCGGCTGATATAGAGCAGGTAGAGCTGGCGCATCTGCCCGGCGTCCATGCCGAGGAGGGCGGCAAGCTCCGGCGCCGAGTAGCTCGTGCCGTAAACAGAGCCGTTGATGATCCAGCTGAGCGTCGTGATCTGCTGCGCCTGCGCGCTGTCGAGCAGGGCGCTGTGGTCGGAAAGGAAGTTTGCCAGATCCTGCATCGACACGTCCCAGCCGCCCGTGATCAGGTCAACATTGGCCGCATGATACGCCACAAACAGCAGCCGCACCGTCTCCTCGTCCATGCCGAGCATCTGCGCGATCTCGCCGCAGCCGCGCGGCGTGGTCATGGCGCTGACATTCGTGAATGTCTGCAGCATGGCCGCCTGCTCGCGCGCCGAGGCATCAATCATGCCCGCCATGGTGGGGTCGGTGAGCACTTCATTGACGAGGAAGTCCGAGAAAACGGGCAGCGTCATGCCGCCGGTGCTCGCGTCGCCGTGCTGCGTGTAGTAATAGAGCAGCAGCTGCTTGGCATCGGCTGCATCCATGCCGAGAAAGTCCGCCAGCGACTCCGCCGTCCGCTGCTGCGTGAGCGCGGCAGGGTCGGTGAATTTCTGCAGCTTCTGGAGGTTCGCCGTCATGCCCGCATCGAAATACGGCGCGAAGGCGGCGTTGTTTGCCACATGCTCCGTGAGAAAGCGCAGAAACTGCCCGGCCGGGATGGTCACGGCGCGGCCGCCGCTGTAGACATCATAATAGATCATGCCCAGCATATCGGCGCTGACCGGGATGCTGGCATCGAGCGCGCCGACGATGTCGGCCATCTGCGTGGCGGTGTACTGCCTGCCGAGCGTGGTGGAATACGACATGGCGCTCTTGACGTTCGGGTCGGCCTCGAGCCGGTCCGCCAGCGCGGCCACGGCGTCCTCGTCGGCGTTGTTGTACAGCACGACGATGGGGTTATCCGGCGGGAACACCTCCGCGACCGGGTCGGTATCCGTGAGCGTATAGGCGATCTGGGTCGACAGCTGCAGGACGTACGTCCCCGCGAACAGCAGCACGAACGCCGCCGCGATCGCGCCGCGCCACCGGTAGCTGAAGCTGCCGAGCGCCGCGAGCACGCTCTTGCGCTCACGCTTGGGTGCGCGCGGTTTTTTCGTCGTCTTGCGCACGAGCTTGTCTGCCCACAGAATCAGGCCGGGCAGCACCGTGAACACGCACAGCAGGCTGCACAGCACGCCCTTGGCCAGCACGATGCCGAGATCCATGCCGATCTTGAAGCGCATGAACACCAGCATCAGCAAGCCGACGATCGTCGTGACCGAGCTGCCGGTGATCGAGCCGAACGCCGCCGTGAGCGCGCGCGTCATGGCGGCCTCGCGGTCGGGATCAGCCTGCAGCTCCTGCCGGTAGCGGTTCATGAGGATGATGGAATAGTCCATCGAGAGCGCGAGCTGCAAAATGGCCGAGATGCTCGCCGTGACGTCCGACGTCTCGCCGAGGATGATATTCGTGCCCTGGTTGATGAGCACGGCAATGCCGATCGTGATGAGAAACAGCACCGGCTCGAAATAGGACGGGCAGGCGATGAGCAGGATCGTCGTCACAAGCACGATCGAGAGGATGAACACGATCGGCGGGATGTCCGGCGTCGAGGTGTCGTCGCTGCGCACGGCCACGTCATAGTCGGCGAAGCGGTCGGCCACGTCGCGCTCGATCTGCGCCTCCTCGTCGGACTTGTAGTCATACTGCGTCGTGAGCTTGTAGAGCGTGGCGTCGCCGCGGTTATAGTCGTCGCTGTCCGGTTCGTAGGCAACGCTGTCCACGTTCGGAATTTCCGTCAGCTGCTCGCGGATGGCGAGTTTGTCGCGCGCGTCCAGCCCGCGGAACATAACGCGGATGGTATACGTCTCCGCCACGTCTGGAAAGGCCTCGTTCATGCGATCCATGCCGATCTTCATCTGTGAGCTGTCCGGCAGGTATTTCGTCATGTCGGTGTTGATGCCGACAAAGGGCATCAGCGCCGCGCAGACCACCGCCAGCGCCAGCATGACGACAAGCAGGAGCTTGCGTTTTTTAACGATGAAAGCTGCGATCTTCTGCATGGTTGGGAGAACTCCTTTCACGCGCGACAGCGAATAGAAATTAATTGAATATTATAGCACATCGCCGCCGGATGTGGTATACTATTTGTAACAATTTTCGAACGGAGGTCATCGCATGGCAAACGATTTTCTGACACTGATAAAAACCCGGCGGAGCATCCGCGCCTACAAGCCGGACGCCGTACCCGCAGACGTGCTCGCGCGCGTGCTCGAGGCCGGCACCTACGCCCCGTCCGCCATGGGCAAGCAGTCGGCGACGATCGTCGCCGTGACCACGCAGGCATACCGTGACCGGCTCACGAAGCTCAACGCCGCCGTGATCGGCAAGAACGTCGACCCCTACTACGGCGCGCCGGTGATCGTGGTCGTGCTCGGCGACGGTGAGAGCGCAAATTATCTGGCCGACGGCAGCTGCGTGCTCGAAAACCTCATGCTGGCCGCGCACGCCGAGGGGCTCGGCACCGTGTGGGTCAACCGCGAGCGCGAGATCTTTGACAGTCCGGACGGCAAGGCGCTGCTGCGCGACTGGGGTCTGCCGGAAACGCTGCGCGGCGTCGGCGCGATCGCGCTCGGCTACGCTGCCGGTCCAGCGCCGGAGGCCGCCCCGCGCAAGGAAAACTACATCGTGCACGTTTGAGCAGTGCTCAAGCAGGAAAACCGCCCGCCGGAGTTCCGGCGGGCGGGCTGCTATGTAGAAAGAAAAGACCTGTCTCAGTCGATGTGGATGATCGGCTCGGTCAGCTCCGCGGCGGTCACGTTGGGATTGTGGTAATGTGCGCGGCGGTCGGTGATCCTGCCGATCGAAATGGCGGACTGCGGGCAGTACTGCAGGCAGCTCAGGCACTGGATGCAGTTGCCGCCAATGACGGCACGGCCGCCTTCGATGCGGATGTTGCCGCGCGGGCAGAGTCTGGCGCACTGGCCGCAGGCGACACACGCGTCACTGACGGCAAACTTCTGCGCCTTGCCGGCCGCGATCTTCGGCCAGACGGCGCTCTCCAGCTGGTTCAGCGGCTTTTTCGGCGGGGCCTTTTTCGTGCGCGCGCCGGTGCGCACGTCCTGTGCGATCTGCCGGGCCTTTTTGTCCGCGCGGCGCTGCGCCGCGGCGGCCGGCAGCGGCGGCAGCATCACGTTATGCGGCAGCAGCCAGATGCACGAGCACTGGTGCGAGACGGCCGTCCAGTAGTCCAAATGCCGGATGCTGTCGAGCTTGTGCAGGCCGGAGCCCATATAGCCCGCGTACTGGCAGACGCCGAACGTGTACGCCGTGAGGCCAACCTGAATCTTGCGCAGCGATGCCTCCACACCGCCGGGCAGACCGCCGCCGTAGCACGGGAAGACAAAGCCGACGCGCTTGGCGTCGCGCACGTCCGTGACCGCAGGCTCCCCGCGCATGAGGATGATGTCCGTGTCGCCCAGCTCGCGGGCGATGGTTTTGGCCATGTCGAGACAGTTGCCGGTGCCAGAGTAGCAGAAGATCACATTTTCGCTCATGTGAAACACTCCCTTAAATTTTGATTGCCCCTATTGTACGCCGAATCCTTTTGTGATACAATAGTCCCGTAAAATATAGAACGCTGGAGGCAAAAATGTACCACATCAAGCATGACAAGCGCGCGCAGGCGTCCACGGAGCTCATTTGCGCAGGCCTATTGGTGTGCATGAAGGAGAAACCGTTCGCGCGCATCACGATCACGGACGTACAGCGCGCCTCCACCGTGAGCCGCTCGACGTTTTACCGCAATTTCGACTGCCTTGAGGATGTGCTGGCGCTGCTGTGCGACCGCGGATTTCAGGCCGTGTTTGCCGCGCGCAGCGCCCTGCCGCCCGAGCGGCGCGGCGGTCTGGCCAAGGCGGTGTTTCAATACTGGTTTTGCAACAGCACGGTGCTCGAGGCACTCGTGGAGATCCACCGGACGGACATTTTGTTTGACAGCCTGCGCCGCAGCACCGGCCTGATCGAGGCGCTGCAGCCGCTGGCGGACGATCCCGCGCAGTTTGACTATTTCGTTGCCATCATCACATCGACCATGGTCGGCATTCTGACCGTCTGGGTCGAACACGGCAAGACGGAGACCGAGGAGCAGATGGTGCAAAAACTCGCCGGCGCTTTTGCCGAAATGGCGATTTTGGAGCTGCCGGGCTGAAAAAATCCGGTCTTTCCCTTTGCGGGAAAGGCCGGATTTTCGTTTGCCGATTTTACGGCACGATGCGCGTGCCGCTCTCGCCGCGCATGGCGGCCGGGGCCTGCTCGAGCGAGGCGATGACGGCGCGCCGCCGCCAGCCGCTGCGCACGAACTGCACGGCCGCGGCCACCTTCGGCTGCATGGAGCCGGCGCCGAACTGCCCGGCGCGCAGGTAGGTCTCCGCCTCGTCCACGTGCAGCTCGTCGAGCGCCCGCTGCTCCGGCGTGCCGAAGTTCAGGCAGACGTGATCCACCGCCGTGAGAATGAACAGATAGTCCGCGCCGACGGCCTCGGCCAGGCACGCGGAGGCAAAGTCCTTGTCGATGACAGCGTCCACACCGTAGTAGTCCCCGTGCGAATCGCGCACGACGGGCACACCGCCGCCGCCGCAGGCGATGACGATATACTCACTGTCGAGCAGGTTCAGGATCGAGCGCCGCTCGGCGATGTCCACCGGCTTCGGCGAGGCAACGACGCGCCGCCAGCCGCGGCCGGAATCCTCCTTCATGCGCAGGGACGGGTCGTCGCGCATCATCTGCTGCGCGGCGGCCTCGTCGTAAAACGCGCCGATGGGCTTCGTCGGCTCGTCGAACGCGGGGTCGTCCGGGTCAACGACGACCTGCGTGACGACCGTCGCCACCTGCCAGGGCATGCCGCTCGCACGCAGCGTGCGGCGCATCCCCTGCTGAAGGTGGTAGCCGATATACCCCTGGCTCATGGCCGTGCACTCCGGCAGCGGCATGGGCGCGACCTTGGGGTTCGTTTTCGCGGCGGTGTCGAACGCCGCCTGGATCATGCCGACCTGCGGGCCGTTGCCGTGGCTGATGATGATCTCGTGGCCCTGATGGATGAGCCCGACGAGCGCCGGGCACGCGGCGGCCACGCGTTCGCGCTGCTCCGCCGGCGTGTTGCCAAGCGCGTTGCCGCCGAGGGCAATGACGATTCTGGCCATGGCGTCACCTGTGCTGCGGCGCGGGCTGCTGCTGCGTGATGCAGTGGATGTTGCCGCCGCCGAACGCGACCTCGCGCGTCTGCACGCCGACCACGCGGCGGTCGGGGAACATGGCCTGCACCTGCTGCACGGCGAGCGCGTCGTTCGCATCGCCGTACTGCGGCAGGATGACGCCGCCGTTGACGATGAGGAAGTTCATATACGACGCGATGGCGACCTCGCCGTCCTCGCGCGGGATGGTGCCTTCGACGGCGTCGATCGTCGCCGCGCCCTGCAGCAGGCAGGGCTGCTGCGTCAGGCAAAGCTTGTGCACCTTCAGCTTGCGGCCCTTGGCATCGGTTGCCTGCGAGAGCGTGTCATACGCGTCGCGCGCCGGCTGATAAAACGGGTTTTTCGGGTCGTCCGTCCAGATGCAGGCGACCTCGCCCGGGCGGATGAAGCAGGCCACGTCGTCGATGTGGCCGTTGGTCTCCTCAGGGTCGATGCCGTCGCGCAGCCAGAGGACCTTCTCGCAGCCGAGATAGTCGCAGAGCATGCGCTCGATGGCGCCGCGGTCCATGTCGGGGTTGCGCCCCTCGGACAGCAGGCACATCTCGGTCGTGAGCACGGTACCTTCGCCGTCGACGTGGATGGAGCCGCCCTCGAGCACAAAGCCCTCGGTGCGGTAGGAATCGACGCGCTCGATCTCACAGACCTTCTGCGCGACCTGATCGTCGAGATCCCACGGGAAATAGAGCCCGTCGACGAGCCCGCCCCAGGCATTGAACGTCCAGTCCACGGCGCGCACGCCGCCGTTGTCGTTGACGAGGAACGTCGGCCCGCAGTCGCGGATCCAGGCGTCGTTGCTCGCCATCTCGACGACGCGCACTTCGCGCGGCAGGCGCTCGCGCGCGTTCTGGTACTGCGCCGGGGAGACGCAGACCGTCACGGGTTCAAACTGCAAAATGGCCGTCGCCACGTCCAGAAAGGCTTTCTGTGCGGGCTTGGCGCCGTCGCGCCAGTTGTCGTTGCGCTCCGGCCAGAGCATCCAGACGCCGGCCTGCGGCTCAAACTCCGCAGGCATCCGGTAGCCGTCGAGCTTCGGCGTGGAGCCGGTGATTCGTTTTGCCATAATGGTTCCTCCTAAGAATGATGCCGGCGCGCACGCGCCGCGATGAGAATTTCGCCGATGACGATGCTGAGGATCGACCCGATCGTGATCGGCAGATAGCCCGAGAGCGTCTCGCTGTCCATCGACAGTGGCACCGCCGTGAAGAAGATTGAGATGAGGATCAGCGCCATGGGCACATAGGCCAGCACGCGCAGCATCCCGCGCCCGCCCGGCACGCGAAACGGCCGCTCGGAATCGGGGTCGATCTCCCGCAGACGCAAAAACGCCGGGAACACGGGCGCATAGCTCAGCAGGAGCATGACGAGGTTGAGCGCGAAAAAGCTCCAGAACAGGGACGAGTCCGGTGAGAGCAGCTCGATGATGATGCCGAGGATGCACACGACGCTCGCAACGATGCCGCTCGTGAGCGCGGAGCCGATGGGCATGTCGTTTTTCGCCCAGCGGCGGGCAAAAATGGCCGGCATGTCGCCGTTTTCGGCGGCGTAGGCAGCCGTGGAGTTCACGCCCATGGACCATGAGATCATGTTGCCGAACAGCGTAATAAGAAACAGCAGCGCCACCGCGCCGACGAACAGGCCGCTCGTGCGGCCGGTCATGAGCGAGACGGCGTCGATGAGGCCCGAGTCCTCGCTGATCTCGTGCGTAGGGATGGCCGCGCCGATGCCGAAGGCCGAAAACAGGTAGATGAGCGCGATGACGATGCCGCCGGTGATGATGGCCTGCGGGATCTGGCGCTTGGGGTCACGCATGTTGTCGGCATACGTGCACACGACCTCGAAGCCGAGGAAGTTGAAGATGATGACCGAGATATACGACAGACTGTGCAGGTCAAGCCCCGGCAGGAACGTGCGGAAAGCCATGTCGTTGACAAAGCCGTTTTTCACAACGTAGACGATGCCGAGTACGCCGACCGTCAGCGCGAGGATCATTTTGATGGCGGCGCTGATGTTGAGAATGATGATGCTGTCGCACACGGGGTAAAACGCGATCCACGTGACGATCCAGATGAAGGCCAGCTCGATGAGGAGCTTTGCCAGCCACCCGAACTGCAGCCCCGTGAGCACGCTCAGCAGCTCCGGGCACACGACGGCGAGCGAGGCCATCCACAGCGGGAAGTTGATCCAGTAGTACCACGAGGCGCGCGCGCCCCACTTTGAGCGCGGGAACGCCTTGTTGATCCAGTCATAGAGCCCGCCGTCGCCGGTGTACGTCGTGCCGAGCTCGGACGAGATCATGCCGTAGGGCAGCAAAAAGGCGATCATCATGAACACCCACCAGAAATACTGGCTGTTGCCGATGGAGGCGACGGGCGCCGCCGCCTCCGCCACGAACACGACGCAGATGACCGAGAGGACGACGTCCGCAAGGCGGAATTTTTTCCGTTGTTCCATGGTGTCTGCTCCTTTGGCAGCCGGTCAGCAGCCGCCGAGCCGCGCGTCGAGGAAGGTGTCGAGCTCCTCCTGCGCCGCGGCGAGCTCCAGCTCCGACGGGCAGCGGCGGCAGCGCGTGAAATACACCAGCAGCCCGCGCATGGCCGTCAGGCGGTTGCCGGCCTGCTCCCAGCAGAGGGAGGCGGCGGAATCGGCGACCTCGTCGGTCACGTCCTCGCCGCGCGTGGCGGGCAGGCAGTGCAGGAACTTGCAGCCGAGCGCGCCGAGCTGCATGAGCTCGCGGTTGACCTGATAATCCGCAAAGACGCGCACGCGCTCTTCCTTGGGCATCTCGTTTTCATACAGGCCGTACCAGACGTCGGTATAGATGAAGTCCGCACCGCGCACGGCGTCGCGCTCGTCCGTGACGGCCCAGCTGCCGCCGGAAAGCTTGCAGTTGGCCTCGAGAATGCGCTTATGGTCGGCATTGAGCTGGTGACCCTCCGGGCCGTAGTGCACAAAGTGCATGCCGAGCTTCGTGGTGATGAAGCCGAGGGACGCGCACACCTGCGTGCCGTCGCCGACAAAGACGACCTTGCAGTCTTCCAGCCGCTTGCCCTCAGGCAGGTTTTCCTTGATGGTGCACAGGTCGCCGATCTCCTGCGTGGGGTGGTTATAGTCGCTCATGCCGTTGATGACCGGGATCGTGCACGCGTCGGCGAGTTCCACGATGGTCTTGTGCTCGATGACGCGGGCCATGACCACGTCGACCAGGCGCGAGAGCACCTTGCCCGTGTCGCCAATGGTCTCATGCCCGCCGAGCTGGATCATGCCGGGGCCAAGATACTGCGCGTGGCCGCCGAGCTGGCTCATGGCCGTCTCGAACGACACGCGCGTGCGGGTGCTCGACTGCTGAAAGATCATGCCGAGGTTCATATTTTTCATCAGCGGGGGATAATAACCCCGGCGGATGGCGCGCTTGATGGCGAGCGACAGGTCGATGATGTCCAGCAGTTCCTGTTTTGTGAAATCGTTGGTGTCAATAAAATCTTTTTTGTACATATCCATTCCTCCAAAGCCGCAGTTTACGGGATTTGCTTCCCGGTTATTGTCGGCGGATTTGCGTGCGGATATGCGCGCCGGACGAATTTTCCGTTTTCGCGGCACAGATCGGTGCCGTTTTCCCGTCAAATAAAAACCACGCCCGCAGGAACCAGCGTTCCTGCGGGCGTGCCGCGTTGTTTCGTTGTTTATTAATTTTATATGTATGCGTCTACTCGCCCTCGATCGTGCGCACATACATGCCCAGCTCGCCGGGCAGATCATGGATCTCGAGCGCGCAGCCGTCCATGGCGGTGTTGTGCACCGCAATGCGGAACACGAGCTGCAGCTGCTCGGGCACGACGGCGGAGTATTCGCCGATGTCCATGACAACGCGCGTCAGGCGCGTGAGGCCGTTTTCCGCCATCGCCTGCTGGGCGATGTCAAAGACCTCCTTGGCAATGGCCGCCTCGTGCATTTATTTTTTCTTCGGCTGGCGGCGGACATTGCGCTCGCGCACCAGATCCTTCTTGAGCGGCTTGCAGAAGAGCACGCGGTCGCCGTCGACCATCTTGCGCACGTCCTTCGGGCACTTCGTGACGCACACGCCGCAGCCGATGCAGCGCTGGTACTCCACAAACACCTTGCCGCTCTGCGCGTTGAAGCCGGTGGCCACCGTCGGGCAGAAGTGGTTGCAGATGTTGCAGCCGTTGCAGTTTTCGGGGTGGACGATGACGGGCTTTGCGTGCGCGCGCATATACAGCGGCTGCATGCCGCCACGCGTGTAGGAACCGAGCATCTCGCAGCACTGCGTGTCGCAGTTGCAGATGGCGGTCGTCTCCTCGTCCATATTGCAGGCGTAGTGGAACACCTGGTGGACGCAGCCCTTGTTCTCGCAGTCAACGAGGATCCGGCGCGCCTCGGCCTTGCTGACCTGGCGGCCGATGCCGAACTCGATGATCTGCTTGGCCATGTTGCCGACACACAGGCACACCTCGTCCGGCGTGGGGTGCTTGGGCTGCATGCCCTCTCTGCGGCGGATGTTGCGGCAGAAGCAGTGCATGACGCTGATGGGCGCATCGTCCGGCAGGCTGTCGAGGTACGCCTCGAGCTGGTAGCTCGGCACGACGCTCGTCGTGTCGTTGGAGAGCTTGCGGTCGACGTGCACGACCTTGCCGGCGGCCTTGCCCTCGAGCGGGAGCGCCACCTCCATGTGGCCCTTGTCACCCTGCAGCTTTTTAAGGTTGTTCATGGCGGCATAGCCCGTGCGCAGCGGCTCGACGTTGAGCGTCGTGACCATGTTGATGGCCGAGGTGAACAGCTCCGACGCCTTCTGGATCGTGTCGCTGTCCTCGCCGGTCGAGAGCGGGAATTCAAACCAGCCCGGCAGCATCGGCGCGAGGTCATACGTCGGCTCGGCGCCGTCATAGATCTTCAGCAGGAAGCCCTTGCGGCACATGTCGTAGAGCGTGCCGGCCCAGTCACTGCCGGTGTAGAGCGCGCGCAGCTCTGCCTCCGTGTTGCCGCGCAGCTTCATGCCCATCATGATGTCGTACTCTTCGTCGGTCACGAACAGCTTGCAGTATTTTTCAAACTGCGGCACCGGCGGCTGCGGCACCTGCGTGACCGCGTTCATGCGGTTCATGAGCTTGAGATACTTCATGTAACCCATCTTCTTCGTTCCCCTTTCCTGCGGACGGCGCTTCCCCCGCGCGCGTCCGAGCACCGGTTTTTCCGGGAAAATTTTTGCATATACAGGTTTACTTTATCACTTTGTTTATCTTTTAGCAAGTCCTTTCCTGTTGTATTTCCGCCTCTCAGGCAGAAAAATGCGAAATGTCCGTTAATAATCATTTGTTACACATATTGACATGATTCAGACAAAGTTCTATAATAAATATGCGTTAACGTTCTGCGCTTGTGCAAAATGTCGAATTTTCATCGACTGCGCGGAATCTGTGCATCGAAGGAGGGAATGCGCGAATGAGAGACCTGAAGCATCTGATCTATTTTGAAAACCTGCTGCAGCAGGCAAACAACGACCTGGTTCAGGCCGCCTGTGGGGACGGGCGGCTGGCGCTGGCATGGAACTGTTCGTACATACCGGAGGTTTTGCTGGATACGGACAAGTGTTTTGGCGTGCGTCTGCGCGCGCCGAACTGCACCAATCCCGACATGGCTACCTATTACATGACCAACCGCTCGTGCCCGTACTCCAAGAGCATCCTCGAGCGCGCGTTCGAGGGCGGCTACAACTTCATCTCCGCGCTCATCGGGCAGGAGTGCTGCACGACGATGAACCGCATGGAGCAGTATTTTGAATACTGCGAGCTGATCCCGAACGAGAAATTTTTCTGCACGTATCTCGACATGCCGCTGCGCAAGACCGAGTGGCACGCGGGCTACTACCGCCGCCAGATCGAGCAGAAGATCATTCAGCCGCTCGAGAAGGTCTACGGCGTGGACTTCTCGGAGGACAACTTGCGCCGCGCCGTTGAGCAGTTCAACGAGGTCTGCCGCATCATGACGGAGATCAACGCCATGCGCGAGGCGGAAAACCCCGTCATCACGGGCTATGAATTCCACGTCATCCAGCTGTGCACGCAGACGTGCCCGAAGGATCTCATCCTGCCCTACCTGCGCGAGACGCTGCAGGAGCTGCGCACGCGCGAGCCGGACCCGAAGCCGTGGTACCGTGCGCGTGTGCTCATCGCCGGCAGCGAGATCGACGACCCCGAGTTCACGAAAATGTGCGAGATGGCCGGCGGACTCGTCGTGGCCGACCGCTACTGCTTCGGCTCGATGCCCGGCCGCGAGGAGATCCCGCTCGAGGAGGGCAAGGACGTTCTGCAGTCCATCGCCGACTACTATATGTGGCGCAACCAGTGCCCGCGCGCCATGGGCCCCGAAAACATCATCGCGCGCAAGAAATACATTTTCGATCTCGTGGAGAAATACCACGCCGATGGCATCATCGTCGAGAACATGAAGTTCTGCGAATACTGGGGCTACGAGCGCGCGCAGGACGGCATGTGGTTCTACGAGGGCTACGAGCTGCCGCGCAGCATCCCTGTGTGCCAGATCGAGAAGGATTACACGAGCGCCGCCTCCGGCCAGCTGCGTACCCGGTTCCAGGCGTTCATCGAGTCGCTGGAGATCAAAAAGATCCAGGCGCAGCAATAAGGGAGGGGTTCAGCTATGTGGAAACGCAAACGCACGCTCAAAGAAGAATACGGCACGCTCGGCCACTTCCTGCGGGGTGACAACGACTGCCATTATCTCGGCGACCTGTACATCGAGGGCACGAACTTCTACCGCCACCGCGAGTGGCGCGGCGTGAAGGACACGGCCTATGCCTTCGCCCGCTGGCTGCAGACCTGGGGCAAGATGGCCGGGCTCATCGGCCGCGACCCGGTGCGCATGATCCGCGCATTCTGGAAGTATCGCTGGCTGAGCGCTTATCTGGCCACGCCGATGATGGTCGACAAATGGATCGAGGGCGACCGCGGCATGGTCCTGCGCGCCGACCTGACGGCCATCGACTGCATGGTGTCCGACTCCATCACGACGCTCTGGCGCGAGATCCGCGCCGACCGCCGCTTCGGCGAGAACAAGTGGACCGAGCGCACGATCGCCTTTGACTACACGCTGCCGAAGCACATCATCTACGGCTTCCCCGGCTACTACGGCATCAACATCCAGCAGCACGCGGCGTTCATGGTGCCGATCCTGAACAAGAACCTCGGCTCGTACTACGTCGACCAGGCCGTCAGCTGCGGCATCCCGGGCGACATGTGCACGCTGCCGCTCGTGGAGACCGGTGTCGCCGTCGAGGGCGAGTATCCCGACATCGGCAACTGCTGGCTCACGACCAACAACCCCTGCGACGCGAACATGATGGACAACGTCGCCATGTACCGTGCGCTCTCGAGCGACGGCAAGAAGGCCGTGCACCCGTTCACGACGCCGCTCATGTATGACGACCCGACCTGCAAGGAGCTCGGCGTGCACGAGGTGTACGACGCCATCCACTTCCTCGAGGAGCAGTTCCACCAGCCGTTCAACTGGGACACGTTCATCCAGCACATTGAAAACACCAACCAGTTCAACCGCGAGGAGACCGAGCGCTGGGACGTCTATGCCAAGACGAACAACGGCGCGCTCAACCCTGTGTGTCAGGGTCTGTTCCGCATCTACTTCTACCAGCAGGGCGGCAACGAGTACTTCCTCAAAGCCTCGCGCAAGATCACGCGCATCTTTGACAAGTGCGTGCGCAGAAACATCGACACCTTCCCGCACACGCGCCACCGCGCCATTGCCTGGAGCTGCGGCTCGACGTACTACGCGCACGGCGTGCAGTGGCTGTATAACTGCTGGGGCATCCTGTGCCTGATCAACATGGACTCGCTCACCGGCCACAACATTGTCGACACCGAGGACCGCGACGTCATGATGAGCGACGTGGCCGACTGGCACGCCCGCACCCCGATGCGCACGCACACCGTCGGCGGCAACCGCCACATCATGCAGATGTGGGAGACGGCGGAGAAGTTCAACTGCGACATGATCATCATGTACGACGACATCGGCTGCAAGGGCATGGCCGGTGCGCAGGGCCTGATCGAGGAGGAGATCCGCAAGCACGACGAGCGCTTCCACACGGTGTGGATGCCGCACTCGCTGATGGATCACCGCATCGTCTCGCCGGCCGAGGCGCGCCGTACCGTCAACGAATACATGATCAACGTCATGCACGAGGAGCCGGTCGATCCGTCGCTGCTCGACTTTGACGACAGCATGGGCTGGTAAAGGAGGTCCACCGATATGAAATGCAAATTTGCGCAGTTCCTGTTCCGAGCTTTTGGCATCACCGGCGGCGCACTGGCCGTGCTGTTCGTGATCTATTACTATAACCTCGACATGAAGCTCATGCGCTCCGTCGTCGTGCCGTTTTTGAACAAGCACTATGACAGCGTCAAGCGCGAGCACCAGATCTGACAGGGGAGGAGCAAACCATGGCAGTCAATCACAATGTCAATCCCCGGCCGCTGACCGCCGAGGAAAAGGAAAAACGCGCCCGCGGCATCTACGACAGCTTTGCGACCTACGTGGTCTTCTGCGGGCACTGCCGCTACGTGCGCAAGACGAATATGTACATCATGCGCGCCGAGGCCTTCATCGACGAGCTCAAGGCCCGCGGCGAGGTCTGTCCCCACTGCGGAAAACAGGAGTGGACGCTCGGCTACCCGATGGGCACGACCACCGGCTTCGTCAAGTTCTGACGGCGCGCACCGCAGCAGGCCCCCGCAGCTTTCCGGGGGCCTGTTTTTTTCACCGTGTTCCGGCACATTTGCGCATCACTTGTTGTATATCGCGCCAAATGGGAAATTTTGCTTCCCCGCGCGCGGGTACATATGTTATCCTGATGACAATCTCAGCGCAACAACATGAAGGAGGAGAGACCATGGCACAACTCAGACCGAAGATCGTGAAGCTGGCAAAGATCATTGGGGGCGTCACCGGCATCACGACCAAGATCGACGAAAACGCGCCCGAATACTACTGCATGGCAGGCATCCTGACCGACGAGGAAGCGGATGTCGCCATCGCGGCCGGGCTGCGCAAGGAGCGCACCGCGGCCTATCTGGCCAAGAAGGTCGGCAAGACCGTGCAGGAGGTGCAGCCCCTGCTGGACAACCTCGTATACTATGGCATCTTCCGCCGCTCGAAGGACGAAGCGCTCGGCGAGGACGTCTATTATATGCAGATCTTCGCGCCCGGCATTCTCGAGATGATGGTCAACCAGAAGGAGCTGCTCGACACGCATCCGGAGGTCGGCCGCGCATTCGAGGAATACACCCGCAACCTCGCGGCGAACATGGGCGCCATGATTCCCGACGGCTACGGCCTCATGCGCGTCATCCCGGTCGAGAGCGCGCTCGAGGGCATCCCCGGCGTGAACGAGTTTGAGCGCATCTCGCACTATCTGGACAAGTACGACCGCTTCTCCGTCTCCCCGTGCTCCTGCCGCGCGTCGCGCACGAGCATCGGCGACGGCTGCGGCCACCTCGACGAGGATATGTGCATCCAGATGGGCAAGGGCGCCGAGCACTACATCCGCACCGGCCGCGCGAAGGAGATCACGCGCGAACAGGCGCTCGAGATCATCAAGCGCGCCGAAGAAAACGGTCTCATGCACGACATGGTCAACATTGAAGAGCCGGGCGAGAGCGCGGCCATCTGCAACTGCTGCGCCTGTGCCTGCTTCGGCCTGCGCGTGGGATTGATGTACGGCGCGCGCGACGCGATCCGCTCCAACTACGTCGCTGAGGTGGACGAGGCCAAGTGCGTCGCCTGCGGCCAGTGCGTGGAAACCTGCCCCGGCAACGCGCTCAAGCTCGGCCAGAAGCTCTGCTCGACCGAGGACCTGACACAGAAGCCGGACTACGTCAAGCTCTCCGAGACCCTGCGTCCGAAGCGCAGCTGGGACCCGAACTACCGCGAGGACCACGAGGATGTCGTGCCCACCGGCACCGCCCCGTGCAAGACCGCCTGCCCCGCGCACATCCCCGTGCAGGGCTACCTGAAACTCGCCGCGCAGGGCCGCTACACGGACGCGCTGGAGCTCATCAAGAAAGAAAACCCGTTCCCGGCCGTCTGCGGCCGCATCTGCAACAAGCGCTGCGAGGCCGAGTGCACCCGCGGCGACGTGGACGAGGCCGTCGCCATCGACGAGGTCAAGCGCTTCATCGCCGACCACGACCTGCACGAGGCCACGCGCTACGTGCCGAAGCTGCTCAACCAGATCGGCCGCCCGTACACGGAGAAGATCGCCGTCATCGGCGCCGGCCCCGCGGGCATGAGCTGCGCCTACTACCTCGCCAACAAGGGCTACCCCGTGACCGTGTTCGACCGCAACCCGGTGCCCGGCGGCATGCTCACGCTCGGCATCCCGAGCTTCCGCCTGGAAAAAGACGTGCTCAACGCCGAGATCGACGTCCTGCGCGAGATGGGCGTCGAATTCCGGTGCGGCGTCGAGGTCGGCAAGGACGTCACCATCGAGCAGCTGCGCGCGCAGGGCTACAAGGGCTTCTACATTGCCATCGGCGCGCAGAAGTCGGCCAAGCTCCGTATCCCGGGCGAGGCGCTGGCGGGCGTCTACGGCGGCGTGGACTTCCTGCGCGCCGTGAACCTCGGCCAGGAGACGAATATCGGCAAGCGCTGCGCCGTCATCGGCGGCGGCAATGTGGCCATGGACGTCTGCCGCAGCGCGGTGCGCCTCGGCGCGGACGAGACGTACGTGCTCTACCGCCGCAGTGAGGCAGAGCTGCCCGCCGACCCCGAAGAGGTCAAAGAGGCAATGGACGAGGGGGTGCAGTTCCGCTTCCTGACCGCACCGGTCGAGATCCTCGGCGCGGACGGCAAGGTCACTGGCATCCGGGTCGAGCGCATGACGCTCGGCGAACCGGACGAGAAGGGCCGCCGCAAGCCCGTCGGTACCGGCGAATTTGAGACGCTCGCGGTCGATTCCGTCATCGGCGCCATCGGTCAGACGGTCGACTGGGGCACGCTCGATACCGGCGCGCTCACGACGACGAAAAAGGGCACCGCCGAGGCCGACGCGCTGACCTATCAGACCGCGCAGCCGGACATCTTCGTCGGCGGCGACTGCTACACCGGCCCGAAGTTTGCCATCGACGCCATTGCCGCCGGCAAGGAGGCCGCCATCAGCCTGCACCGCTATGTGCACCCCGGCCAGACGCTCACTGCCGGCCGCGACCGCAGAGTGTACAAGGCGCTTGATAAAGACCATGTGCTCATCGAGACGGCCGGTTTTGACAAGGATCACCGCCAGACGCCGGGCTACAACGCCGCCAAGGCCAAGACCTTCTCCGACGCGCGCGTCACGTTCACGGAAGAGCAGGTGCGCAAAGAGTGCGCCCGCTGCCTCGGCTGCGGTGCCACGAAGGTGGACAGCTACCTGTGCATCGGCTGCGGCCTGTGCACCACGAAGTGCAAGTTCGACGCCATCCATCTCAAGAAGGTGCGCGACTGGCACGCAGGCTCGTATGAGACCATGCCGATCAAGGTCGCCGAGGGCGTCGTCAAGCGCGCGGGCAGCATCGTGAAAAAGGCGGTCAGCAAGTAATGCACGAGCTGGCACTGTGCGACGCGATGCTCAAAATGGTGCGCGACATCTCCCGCGAGCAGGCGCTCGAGGGTGTGCGCAGCATCACGGTCCGCGTCGGGACGCTCTCGGGCGTCGTCCCGCGCTTTCTCACCGACTGCTGGACCGCTGTGACCGACGGCACGGAGTATGACGGCGTGCCTCTGCGCATCGAGACGGAGGCGGGCCGCGCCCGCTGTCTCGACTGCGGGGCGGAGTTCGTCGCCGACGTGGAGGCGCTCTCCTGCCCGGACTGCGGCGGGAAAAAGCTCATGCCCCTCTCCGGCCGTGACATGACCATTCAGGAGATCGAGGCGTATTAACTGCATACGCAGCAGGCCCCCGCGGATGCGGGGGCCTGTTTTGGCAAAAAAAGCGCCCCCGGAAGCGATTGCTTCCGGGGGTGTCGTTCGTTCTCGATCAAAATCAGAAGTCTGCGTTGCCGACCGTGCGCGGGTGCAGCTCCACGTCGCGGATGTTGCTCACGCCGGTGAGGTACATGACCATGCGTTCAAAGCCGAGACCGAAGCCGGCGTGGCGGCAGCTGCCGTAGCGCCGCAGGTCGAGGTACCACCAGTAGTCTTCCTCGCGCAGGCCAAGCTCCTGCATGCGCTTGGTGAGCAGGTCGAGCCGCTCCTCGCGCTGGCTGCCGCCGATGATCTCACCGATGCCCGGCACGAGGCAGTCCGCCGCGGCGACGGTCTTGCCGTCGTCGTTCATGCGCATGTAAAATGCCTTGATCTCCTTCGGATAATCCGTGACGAACACGGGCTTGTTGAACACCTGCTCGGTCAGGTAGCGCTCGTGCTCCGTCTGCAGGTCGATGCCCCACTCCACGGGGTAATCGAACTTGTGACCGGAATCCTTGAGCAGCTTCACGGCGTCGGTATACGTGATGCGGCCGAAGTCGTTATCCACGACGTTGTGCAGGCGCTCGAGCAGTCCCTTGTCCACGAAGGAGTTGAAGAACTCCATCTCCTGCGGGCACTTTTCGAGCACGGTGTTGATGATGAACTTCACCATCGCCTCCATGCACTCGAGATCGTCGTCGAGGTCGGCAAACGCCATCTCCGGCTCGATCATCCAGAACTCGGCGGCGTGGCGCTGGGTGTTGGAGTTCTCGGCGCGGAACGTGGGGCCGAAGGTGTACACGTCGCCAAAAGCAAGCGCGAAGTTTTCGGCGTTGAGCTGGCCGGACACGGTCAGGTTCGTGCTCTTGCCGAAGAAGTCCTTGGAGAAATCGACCTTGCCGTCGGCCGTGCGCGGGATATTGTCGAGGTCGAGCGTCGTGACGCGGAACATCTCACCCGCGCCCTCACAGTCGGAGCCCGTGATGATCGGGGTCTGGACGTAGACAAAGCCGCGGTCCTGGAAGAACGTGTGCACCGCCTGCGCGGCCACGCTGCGGACGCGGAACGTCGCGCTGAAGAGGTTCGTGCGCGGGCGCAGGTGCTGGATCGTGCGCAGGAACTCCACGCTGTGGCGCTTTTTCTGCAGCGGATAGTCCGGCGCAGACGCGCCCTCGACCGTGACGCTGTCGGCCTTGAGCTCGAACGGCTGCTTGGCATCCGGCGTGAGCACGAGCTCGCCGTGCACGATGAACGCCGCGCCGACGTTCTGGCGTGCGACCTCGTCATAATTTTCGAGCTTGCCGCGCTCGAGCACGACCTGAAGGCTCTTGAAGCAGCTGCCGTCGTTGAGCTCGATAAAGCCGAAATTCTTCATGTCGCGGATCGTGCGCGCCCAGCCGCAGACGGTCAGGGTCTGGCCGCCGAAGGTCTCCGGGGATGCGTAGATGCCGGCGATGTGCTGTCTTTTCATATCATCAGCCTCGTTTCCGATGGATTTTTAGAAATAACTCTTTTATTATACGCACTCGGCGCGACTTTTTCAACCGGTTCTTGCGCACGCAAACGCAAAACCGGCGGAATTTCCGCCGGTTTTGCGTATCTTTTCCGCCATTAAGCGATGATATGGATCGCCGCGTGGTTGTTGCGCAGCGTCACATCCGTCGTCACACCGCCGGCCTCGCCGTCGCGCGTCCAGGCCACGGGCTCTTCAAACGTGAAGCGCAGCGTCTTGGACTGCACGAGAATGACATTCTCATTGTCATAGTTCTGGTTGAGCACGCCCGAGATGATGCGGCTCAAGTCGCCGAACTGCTGCGGGCAGCGGATGAGCAGCGTCTCGAACAGGCCGTCGCCCAGACTCACCAGGTCCTTGCGCAGGCGCACCATGCCGGCCACGGACGTCGAGTTGGACACACCGCCGAAGATGAAGTCGCCGTCGACCGTGCCGCCGTCATACTCCACGTGCGCGCGGTAATGGTCGATGCTGTTGAGCCGGCCGATCGCCTCAAGTACATAGGCCAGGTGGCCGAGCGCCTGCTTTTCGTTTTGCGGCGTCTCATAGCTCACGGCCGTAAACGCGCCGAACGCCGCCACGTAGGTGAAAAAGCTCTGGTCGCCGAAGCTGCCGACGTCAAACGCCGTCGGCGTGCCGGTCACGATGCGCAGGGCCGCATCCGTCGCGTTTTTCGGCAGACCGAGCGTCGAGGCCACGTCGTTCGTCGTGCCCATCGGGATATAGCCCAGCGGGGGCGGATTCGGCACCTGCATCAGGCCGGACACGACCTCACTGAGTGTGCCGTCGCCGCCGATGCAGGCCACGGTGTCATACTCCGCCGCGTGCTGTGCCGCCATCACCGTCGCGTCGCCGCGGCCCTGCGTGAAGTACACCGTCGTCAGGTACCCGCCGCTGTCGAGAATGTTCATCACCTCGCCGAAGCCGGTCTTGTAGCCGCTGCGTCCGGCCATGGGGTTGATGATCAGCATCATACGTTTTTTCATAGTCAGCCTCCTGTCAGGGTAGCAAAAAGGGCATGGCAAACTGCCATGCCCCCGAGATTCTGTGATCAGCCAAGCTCGTTCATTTTCTGAGCCATCGCAGACTTCTTGTGCGCTGCGTTGTTCTTGTGGATCAGACCCTTGCCGGCCGCGCGGTCAACAGCCTGGACAGCAACTTTATAGGTACTGACGGCTGCGTCACGGTTGCCTTCGGCAACAGCCGCATCAAACTTCTTCAGGTTGGTCTTCAGGGCGGATTTCTCAGCCTTGTTTTTCAGATTCTGCAGCTTGGACTTTTCGTCTCTCTTCATTGCGGACTTGATGTTCGGCATTTCTCAATCGCCACCTCCTCCTATAAAATTCAGTCATGGATATGACCGTGCAATGTTCTGCAAGTGTTGATGATATCATCAAACCCTGCAAATTGCAAGCCTTTTTTTCAATTTTCATTATAATTGTATCCATTTGTGGCAACGCTTCCTGTGAGCCACAAGATGTGGCGTCAGAAAGGAGCCTGTTATGCCGAATTTCCCCCGCACCGACCTCGCCGTCGAGGCCGAAGCCATCCACCGCAGCGCCGCCGCAGTGACGGAGCTGCCCGGCGTGCGCGCCGAGGAGACCGAGCGCCGCGGCTTTGCCGTGACCGAGGTACATGTACTCGACGTCGCTGGCGAAAATGCATTATGTAAACCAATTGGTGACTACTACACCCTTGCGCTCGACCCGCTGCTGCGGCGTGAGGACGACGCATTTGAAAACGCGGCGCAGACGCTCGCCGAGCTGCTGCGCGGCGTGCTGCCGCTGATGCCGGGCGCGTCCGTGCTCGTCGTCGGCCTCGGCAACCGGGCGATCACGCCCGACGCCGTCGGCCCCGACGCGGTCGACAGCGTCATGGTCACGCGGCACCTGCGCGAGCAGCTGCCGGAGCATTTCGGGCAGTTCCGGTCCGTGGCCGCGCTCGCGGCCGGCGTGCTCGGCACAACGGGCGTGGAATCCGCCGATATGATCCGCGCACTCGCAGACCGCCTGCACCCGGACGCCATCATCGCCGTGGACGCACTCGCCTGCGCGGAGCTCGACCGCCTCGGTCGTACCGTTCAGCTCACGGACACCGGCATCACGCCCGGCAGCGGCGTCGGCAATGACCGCACCGGTCTGAGCTGCGATACGCTCGGCATCCCGGTCGCAGCCATTGGTCTGCCGACCGTGATCGACGCGGGCGGCTTTTCGGACGATCCCCGCGCGGCGCAGATGTTCGTCACTCCGCGTGATATTGACGCAGTGGTGCGGGATGCGGCAAAGCTCATCGGCTACGGCATCAATCTCGCGCTGCACGACGGGCTGACCATCGGCGACGTGGACATGTTTTTGTCCTGAGGCAATGTTTCACGTGAAACACACCCGCCGCGTTTCGCATTGTTTCACGTGAAACAGCACAAAAATTTGCCGCGGGGCCCCCAGACAGTTGAAAACGCGGCCGCGCGCTGGTATAATAGCGGCAAACACAATTCAGGGAGGCAAATCATGGGCAAAATCATTGCCGTCGCCAACCAGAAAGGCGGAGTCGGCAAGACGACCACGTGTGTGAATCTGACCTGCGCGCTCAAAAAGCGCGGGCGGCGCGTGCTCCTCGTCGACTGCGACCCACAGGGCAACAGCACCTCCGGCATGGGCGTGGACAAAACCGCGACGCCCAATTGCTACGACATGCTGATGAACGGCGCGGCCGCCGCTGACTGCATCCGCAGCACAAAATACGGCGACGTGCTGCCGGCAAATATGAATCTCTCTGGCTGCTCCGTGGAGCTCGTGAGCTCCGAGCAGCGGGAATACATCATGAAAACTGCGCTCGCCGCGGTACAGGGCGATTACGACTTCATCCTCATCGACTGCCCGCCGTCGCTCGAGCTGCTGACGATCAACGCGCTCGTCGCGGCCGACAGCGTGCTTATCCCGGTGCAGTGCGAATACTACGCGCTCGAGGGCATTGCCGACCTCATGCGCAGCATCAAAATGTGCAACAAGCGCCTGAACCCGGAGCTGACGGTGCAGGGCATCGTCATGACCATGTACGACGGCCGCACCAAGCTGTCCGACCAGGTCGTGAACGAGGTGCGCAAGTTCTTCGGCAAAAAGGTCTATAAGACCATGATTCCGCGCAACGTGCGCCTGTCCGAGGCGCCGAGCCACCGCAAACCCGCCATCGCCTATGACAAAGAGTCCAAGGGCGCGCGGGCATACCTGCATCTGGCAGGTGAGCTCATCAAGCGCGAGGAAAAAGCGGCGAAAGCGGCGCAGGAAGCAGCGGCTGCCGCTACGGAGGTGAAACATGGGTAAAGACGGAAAGAAGGGCCTTGGCATGGGTCTCGGCGCGCTCTTCGGTGAGGAATATCCGTCCCCGCAGCCGGAGCGTGAGGAGACTGCGCCTGATTTATTGCCGATCGAAAAGATCGAGCCGCGCGCCGACCAGCCGCGCAAGCGCTTTGATCCCGAAGCGCTGGAAATGCTCGCGGAGTCCATCCGCACCTACGGGCTCATCCAGCCGATCACGGTCCGGCCGCTTGACAGCGGATTTTATCAGATCATCGCGGGCGAGCGCCGCTGGCGCGCCAGCCGCATGGCTGGTCTCAAGGAAGTACCGGTGCGCATCCTGACGGCAGACGAGCAGCGCGCCATGGAGATGGCGCTGGTCGAAAACCTTCAGCGAGAGGATCTGAACCCCATTGAGGAGGCCAAAGGCTACCGAGCCCTGCAGGATGTCTACGGCATGACGCAGGATGATGTGGCGCAGAGCGTGGGCAAATCACGCCCCGCCGTCGCCAACGCGACACGGCTGCTGGCTTTATCTGAGCCGGTATTAAAGCTCGTCGAGGACGGCACACTGTCCGCTGGGCACGCGCGTGCGCTCCTGCCGCTCGGCGACCCGGAAATGCAGCTCGCCGCGGCGAAAACCGTGATTGAAAAGGGCCTGTCTGTGCGCCGGGCGGAGGCGCTGGCCGCACAGCTGCTCAAGGATACGCAGGAAAAACCGGCAAAAAAGCCCGCCGGTGTGGATTATCTGGGCGAATGCGCACGGCATCTTGAGCAAGTACTCGGCCGCAAGGTGCGCATGACGCAGGGCCGCAAGACCGGGCGCATCGAACTCGAATACTACGACGCGGACGACCGCGAGGCGCTGCTGCAGGCGCTCGAGGCCATCGGCCGCAGAAACTGATACATATAGAATATTGAGGAGACAGAGACACCATGATTGACATTCGATTGATCCGCGAAAACCCCGATCTGGTTCGGGAAAACATCCGCAAAAAGTTTCAGGACGCCAAGCTCCCGCTCGTCGACGAAGTGATCGAGCTTGACAAGGCCAACCGCGCCGCAATCAACGAGGCGTCGAACCTGCGCGCAGAGCGCAACGCCCTGTCGAAAAAGATCGGCATGCTCATGGGCCAGGCGAAAAAGGACCCATCCAAACTTGAGGAGGCCGAGGCCGTCAAGGCGCAGGTCACCGCGCAGGCCGCGCGTCTGGCCGAGCTCGAAAAGCAGGAGGAAGAGCTCGAGGCGAAAATTCACAAGATCATGCTCACCATCCCGCAGATCATCGACCCCAGCGTGCCGCTCGGCCCGGACGATAGCTGCAATGTGGAGGTGCAGCGCTTCGGCGAGGCCATCGTGCCGGATTTCCCGATCCCGTACCACACGGAGATCATGGAGCGCTTTGACGGTATCGATCTCGACGCCGCGCGCCGCGTCTCCGGCAACGGATTTTACTATCTCATGGGCGATATTGCCCGCCTGCACGAGGCAGTGCTGGCCTACGCGCGCGATTTCATGATCGGCAAGGGCTTTACTTACTGCATCCCGCCGTTCATGATCCACGGTAACGTGGTCGAAGGTGTCATGAGCCAGACGGACATGGACGCCATGATGTACAAGATCGAGGGTGAAGACCTCTACCTCATCGGCACGAGCGAGCACTCCATGATCGGCCGTTACATCGACCAAATCCTCACCGAGGATCAGCTGCCGCAGACGATGACGTCCTATTCGCCCTGCTTCCGCAAGGAAAAGGGCGCGCACGGCATCGAGGAGCGCGGCGTGTACCGCATCCACCAGTTCGAAAAGCAGGAGATGATCGTCGTCTGCCGCCCGGAGGAGAGCATGGACTGGTACGAGAAGCTCTGGCGCTACTCCGTTGAGCTCTTCCGCAGCCTGGACATCCCGGTACGCCAGCTCGAGTGCTGCTCCGGTGACCTCGCCGACCTGAAGGTCAAGTCCTGCGACATTGAGGCCTGGAGCCCGCGCCAGCAGAAATACTTTGAGGTGTGCTCCTGCTCGAACCTCGGCGATGCGCAGGCTCGCCGTCTGCACATCCGCATTAAGGGCAAGGACGGCAAGAATTATCTCGCCCACACACTCAATAACACCTGCGTCGCCCCGCCGCGCATGCTCATCGCGCTCCTCGAGAACAATCTGCAGCCCGACGGCAGCGTCGTCATTCCCGAGGCGCTGCGCGCGTACATGGGCGGCACGGAAGTCCTCGTGCCCAAGCACTGAAACTACTGAAAAAACAGGGGAGTCTGTATCATGAAAAAGCCCAGTTGGCTCGACGAATTCAAGGTTTTCATCTCGCGCGGCAACGTCATTGACCTGGCCGTCGGCGTCGTAGTCGGCGGCGCGTTCACGGCCATCGTCACCGCGCTCGTCAACGACATCATCAATCCGCTCATCTCGCTCATCATCGGCGGGCTGGACTTCTCCGGCGTGACCGTCGGCGTGTTCCCGATCGGCGATCTGATCATGTCCATCATCAACTTCCTGTGTATTTCATTCGTCGTGTTCTGGATGGTGAAGATCATCAACCGCTTCAACCGCAAGAAAGAAAAAGAGCCCGAGCCGGAAGCCCCGGCCAAGCCCACCACGGATGAGCTGCTGGCAGACATCCTCGCCGAGCTCAAGCTGCAAAATGGCCGCGCCGAGGCAGTTGAGGCACTGGACGTCTCAGAAAAGGAAGAATCTTCTGTTTCCAAGCGCTAAAATAACACTTGACAACCCAAGGCTCATATGTTATAGTATATGAGCCTTGAGGGGTCAAGTTCATATCGCGGAGTGGAGCAGTTCGGTAGCTCGTCGGGCTCATAACCCGGAGGTCGCAGGTTCAAATCCTGTCTCCGCAACCATTATTTCCAACAACGTGTTCAATGTGCTTTGTATATTGAACACGTTGTTCTTTTTATCTCCGGAAACGTCAATTCGCTTCACAAGCAGCTTTACGGCCTTTTCATCCGGATCGTTTTTCAAGGCATATTCGACCCCCAGCGCACGCAGCAGGCCGAGCCGCACCACGCCGTTTCCGGCGGCAATGCGGTGCAGATAGTCCACGCTGCCGTCGAGGATCTCCAGCGACTGGCGCACCTGCTTGAGAAACACCTCGCCGAACTGCGTCAGCTCCATGTTGCGCCCGTTCTTTTCAAACAGCGGCACACCGAGCTCCTGCTCCAGCTGCGCGATGGCGTGGCTCAGGCTCGGCTGCGATATTCTGACCGCGGCCGATAGCAAGGAGCTCTTTCCCTAAAACAAAGCATACGTAGCACAAGGCTGCCAAGTGCCCTCGCAGAGCTTCTTTGGCGCGCTGCAATGTGCCGCTCAGGCTGCTGAACAGCACATTTTTATTTTCTGTGCGTTCTGTTAAGGGCTTGACATTCCCTGCTTTTCGCGGTACACTGTTCCTGTCAGTGTAACTGACAGGAACAGAGGAGGCGAACGCACTTGCCGCACGAGGAGCAGAGAGAAAAGAATATCCGGCTGGTCACGGAGGTCGCGCTGGACTGTTTTCTGGCCAACGGGATCGAAAAGACCAAGGTCGCGGACATCGCGCTGCGCTCCGGGCTCACCGAGCGGTCGATCTTTCGCTACTTTGAGACCAAGGCCGATCTGGTCCTGGCCGCGTCCCTGCTCTACTGGAAGCGCATTCTCGAGCGCATCGACCGGATGTCCCACACCGTGGCCGACGGCGGCACGACCGGCCTGCAGGACGCGGAAAACGTCCTCGTCTGCTATTCTCAGCTCTACCGCCTCGACCCGAACGGCATGCGCTTCACGCTCGACGCGGAGTTGACGCTGCATGCCGCGGGCAGACTCCACGAGATCAAAAACCAGCCGCCCGAGCCGTTTGAAACCTCCGGCGGCCCGATGGCCAAGGCGATCCGCAAGGGACTTGCCGACGGCTCGATCAGCCCGGAGGTCGACGTGCGGGAGATCTACTACAACTCCTACGACGCAATTCTCGGCATCATGCAGCGCCTGTCTATCGGCGGCTCGCCGAGCGCGAGCGCGCTTGATTACGACAGCCGGATGCGCCACCTGAGCCAGATGTTCGTGCGCGCACTCAGTGGCAAATAACCACATACACAGCAGATCCCGAGCGATCGGGATTTGTGTATACCCGCTTATGTCAGTTTTGCTGACACAAGTGGAGAAGGAAGACAGATATCAAAAGAAAGAAGGGCCGCAATGAAGGAACTGAAGCATTTGATGTACTTTGAACGCCTGCTGGACGATGCACACAACGAGCTCGTCCGTAAGGCCGAAGCGGAAGGGGATCTGGCGATCGGCTATACCTGCTTTCACGCGCCGGAGGTGCTGCTGAATCTGGGCAGCTGCTTTTCGGTGCGTCTGCGCGCGCCGCACACCACGTCCATGGAGCTGGCCACCTATTACATGGCCAACAACAGCTGCGAGTTTTCCCGCGCGATCCTCGAGCGCGCGCTCGAGGGCAACTACGGCTTCCTGCACGCCATGGCGGGCGTCGACGTGTGCGAGGCCAACAACCGCGCCATCGAGAACATGGAGATCATGCACACGCAGGGGGCGGACAAGGACAAATTCTTCTACTGCAACCTCGACATCCCGTATTCCGACGATGAGGACTGCGTCGAGCACATCTGTGAGCAGGTCTCACGCAAGATCCTCAAGCCGATGCGCGAAAACTACGGCGTCGATACCTCGGACGCTGCCATCCGCGCCGCGGTCAGCGAGCACAACGAGGTCTGCCGCATCCTCACCGAGATCGGCGAGACGCGCAAGCTCGACAACCCGCCCATCACGGGCTATGAATACGCCGTCTTGGTTTTGGTCAGCTACACCTGCCCCAAGAGACTCATCCTCCCCTACCTGCACGAGACGCTTGAGGAGATAAAAAGCCGCAAGACCGACACCGAGAAGGACTACCGCGTCCGCGTCGCCGTCGTCGGCTCCGAGATCGACGACCCGGACCTGATCCGGCTCATCGAGAGCTGCGGCGCGCTGGTGGTCGCTGACCGTTACTGCTACGGCAGCTTCCCCGGCCGTCAGGAGATCGTGCTTACGGACGGCGAGGATGCACTCACGCAGGTGTGCCGCTGGTACCTGCAGCACACCGAGTGCCCGCGCCAGAGTGCGCTGCACCGCGTCCAGTACCGCAATGACCACGTTGCCCAGCTCGTGCACGACTTCAAGGCCGACGGCGCGATCTACGAACAGATGAAGTTCTGTACCTACTGGTCGTATGAGCGTGTGATCGCAAACCAAATCATGCCGCGCGATTACGGCATCCACATCCTCTCCATCGACCGCCCCTACATCGCGGGGCAGAGCGGCCAGCTGCGCACGCGCGTGCAGGCCTTTGTGGAGAGTCTGGAAATGAAGCAGCTGCGCTCAGCGCAAAAGGAGGACAACTGACATGGCCTACAACCCCAAAACCGGCAAGGGCCTCGGCCGCTTCTATTCCGCCGAGCACCGCGCCTTCCGCGCCCGCGAATGGCGCGGCTTCCGAGACACCTTTTATGATTTCTTCCGCTGGCTGTATCTCTACGGCTTCATGGCCGCAAAGCTTGGCTGCCACCCGATCCTGATGGTCAAGGCCATGCTGCGCTACCGCTGGATGGTGTCCTATCTCACCGCAGCGCACATGGTCGACCGCCACACCATGGGGCTGCGCGGCAAGGAGCTGCGCTATGCACACAACCAGTTTTTCTCCGTGCTGCATAACTCCGTCCTCGGCGTGCGTGACATCATCATACGCGACAAGAACCTGCGCCCCAACAGCAAGCACGCGGCGAAGCTGCGCGAGAACACCGTCATGTTCGATGAGATGACCCCGCACCTGATCATGATGGGGTTCCCCACCGTGAAGTGGATCGACATCGCCATGTTCGCCATCGGTCTGCCGTCGGAGGTCGACCAGAACGCCAGCATGTTCTACATCGACGCCATGGAGCACCTCGGTCTGCCGGCGGACGTTTGCCCCGAACCCGCCGCCGAGAGCGGCTGCGCCGTGGTGGACGACTATCCGCGCGTCGGCAAGTGCTACTTCACCGGCACGATGCCGTGCGACGGCGCGATCTCGCAGACGAACATCCTCACGCGGCACTTCAAGGAGCTTCCCTCGTTCCAGATCACGCCGCCGCAGCGTGTCAACGAACCGGAGGTGCAGACCTATGCGGTCAAGAACCTGAAAAAGGGCATCGAATTTCTCGAGCAGCAGTTCGGCGTCAAATGGGACTGGGACGCCTTCTGGAAAAACGCCGAAATGTACAACGAGAGCTCGCGCTGTATGATCGAGAAGTGGGACGTCAACTGCACCGAGCACCCACAGGTCTGCGGTGCGGCGCTGGCACTGCAGCGCGAATATGAGTTCATGGCGGCAGCCTGCATGGACAAGTTCATGCACAAGACGGACCGCCGCGTCACGAAGATGATGCTCAAGGGCTACGAGCAGGACAAGGCGGCCAACGCGCCCCAGCCGAAATACCGCTGCCTCGTCTGGGCATGCCCCGCGCACTATTACACCAACTTTACCTACTGGACGCAGCACTGCTGGGGTGTCACCTGCGTCAACGACATGGAGGCCATGCTCAGCTACCAGCCCATCACCATCGGCGACAAGGAGCAGGCGCTGGCCGATCTCGTGCGCTGCTATGAGAAGATGATGATGCGCTCGCACACCAACGGCGGCTATGTCAACCTGCTCGACGAGTGCTGGAAGATGTGCGAGAAGTTCCACACGAACATCGTCATCATGTACGACCACGTATCGTGCAAGAACGTCGGCGGTCTGCACGGCCTGTTTGAGGATCAGGCGCGCGAGCGCGGCATCCATCTCATCTGGATCCCGCACGACGTCATGGATCCGCGCACGGTCTCGCGCCGCGAGATGCGCGAGGCATTCAGCCAGTATATGGTCACGGTGCTCAACGAGAAGCCGCTTGACCCCACTCTGTTGGATTACGAAGACGCACTCAGCTGGTAAGGAGGAACGAATATGGCCTGGTATTGGATCGTGCTCATCGTGCTCGCCGCACTCTTTGGTCTGCTGTTTCTGGCATACATGACCAACGCGGACATGAAGCTCATCGAAAAGATCTACAACGCGCTCATCGCATACCACGACGACAAGGACGTCGAGGAGCAGATCTGACGCGCGCATCGGGGGGACACCCCCAAAGCAACAACAAGTCGGGGCGGTCAATGACCGCCCCGACTTTTGCGTCTGCGCATTCTCCCGCAAAATCCGGATACAGAGCAGCATTCCGGTCGGCTTCCCTGTTGACATTGTGTTCACATCTTGTTACACTGTCTCTTGCGCCTTTTCACGCAAAACGAACAGAAAAAAGGAAGAAAAAAGAATGAAACTTGTCAAAGCGTACAACAGCGTCAGCCTTGTGCTGCGCATTGTCATCGGCATGGTCATCGGCGCGGCGCTCGCCCTGCTGATTCCCAACGCCGCCGTGACCGCGCCCGGCATCGGCATCCTTGGCACCCTGTTTGTCGGTGCCCTGAAGGCCATCGCCCCGCTACTGGTCTTTGTCCTCATCATCAGCGCCCTTGCCCAGTCCAAGGAGAAGCTGGGCAAGCAGTTCGGCACCGTCATCGTGCTGTACCTTGTCTCCACGTTCCTGGCGGCTGTCATCGCCGTGATCGCGAGCTACCTGTTCCCCGTGACCATCACGCTGACTGAAGCCGCCTCCGACAGCGCGCCCGAGAGTTTCGCCGCTATCTTCACCGGCCTGCTCAACAACATTGTCTCCAACCCCATCGGCTCAATCGTCTCGGCCAACTATCTCGGCGTTCTGTTCTGGGCTATCGTGCTCGGCTTCGCGTTCAAGGGCGCGTCCGACACGACCAAGAAGTTCCTCGCCGACGCCTCCGAGGCCGTCACCAAGGCAGTGCGCTTCGTCATCAACCTCGCCCCGTTCGGCATCCTGGGTCTCGTGTTCTCCGCCGTGTCCACCAGCGGCCTTGCCATCTTTACCGAGTACGGCAAGCTCCTGCTCATCCTCGTCGGCTGCATGCTCTTTGCCGCCCTCGTCGTCAACCCCATCATGACGTTCATCGTCATCCGCAAAAACCCCTATCCGCTGGTGTTCAAGTGCCTGAAGGAGAGCGGCGTCACTGCATTCTTCACCCGCTCCTCCGCCGCGAACATCCCCGTAAACATGTCCCTGTGCGAGAGCCTCGGCCTGGATAAGGAGTTCTACTCCGTGTCCATCCCCCTCGGCGCGACCATCAATATGGCAGGCGCAGCCGTCACGATCACCGTCATGACGCTCGCCGCGGTGCACACCCTCGGCATCAGTGTCCAGCTGCCCGTTGCGATCATCCTGTCCGTCATGGCCGCGCTCGGCGCGTGCGGCGCGTCCGGCGTTGCGGGCGGCTCGCTGCTGCTCATCCCCATGGCCTGCTCCCTGTTCGGTATCTCCAATGACGTCGCCATGCAGGTCGTCGGCGTCGGCTTCATCATCGGCGTCATTCAGGACTCCGTTGAGACCGCCATCAACTCCTCGTCCGACGCGCTGTTCACCGCCGTTGCGGAGTTCAAGCAGTGGCGCAAAACCGGCAAGGAGATCAAGTTCTGAGCCGGTCACTGAAATCGTTACAGCGCCTCACGGCCTTTCCCATGAGGCGCTGCTTTTTCTGCCGTATTCGTCAAATCCACAAGAAACGGCGCCGGATTTTATGAAAGATCCGGCGAGTTTCTTGACTTTCCTGCTGCAATGCTTTAAAATGAAGCCGCTGTATTTGGGCAAAGCATCCATCGCAGCAAAAATGAGAAACAGACCCGACATCTGCGCGGCGCGCGCCGCACAGATGTTTTTCACGTCTGGATGGGAGAGCACATGAAAACGAAAAACACGAAAAGCTTCGCCAGCCGCTGGGGCTTTATCCTGGCATCCGTCGGCTCGGCCGTCGGCATGGCCAACGTCTGGGGCTTCCCGAACAAGCTGGGCAGCAACGGCGGCGGGGCCTTTCTGCTGATCTACCTGCTGTTTGTGGTCATCTTCAGCACCGTCGGCCTGCCGACGGAGTTTGCCATGGGCCGCCGTGCCGGCACCGGCACCCTCGGCGCATATAAAGAGGCCTGGGGCACACGCGGCAAGACCGCCGGAAAAGTCGGCGGCCTGCTCGGCTGGCTGCCGCTGGCCGGGTCGCTGTGCATCGCCATCGGCTACGCCGTCATCGTGACGTACATCCTCAAGGCGCTCGTCGACTCCCTGCTCGGCACGCTCATGACGGGCGATGCCGCCGTGTGGTTCGCGTCGTTTTCCACGCAGCCGTACTCCGTTATCCCCTATCACATCATCGTCGTGGCCGGCACGCTGCTGACGCTCTTTCTCGGCGCGCACAGCATCGAAAAGACCAACAAGGTCATGATGCCGCTGTTTTTCATCATTTTCGTCGTTCTGGCCGTGCGCGTGGCGCTGCTGCCCGGCTCGGCCGAGGGCTACAAGTTCATGTTTACCCCACGCTGGGAGGCGCTCAAGGACCCGATGATCTGGATCTGGGCCATGGGGCAGGCGTTTTTCTCCCTGTCTGTCACCGGCAGCGGCATGATCGTCTACGGCGCGTACCTGTCCAAGGACGAGGACGTCGTGGGCGTGGCGCAGCACACCGGCATTTTTGACACCATCGCCGCCGTCGTCGCCGCGCTCGTCATCATTCCCGCCTGCTTTTCCTATGGGCTGGACGTCGGCGCAGGCCCGAGCCTGCTGTTCGTGACGCTGCCGACCATCCTGCAGGACATCCCGCTCGGCCGGCTCTTCGCCGTCATTTTGTACGTCGCCATGATCTTTGCCGGCGTCAGCTCGCTGCAGAATATGTTCGAGGCCGTCGCCGAGTCGCTCCTGCACAAGTTCCCGAAGCTCAGCCGTGCGGCCGTGCTCGGCATCCTGTGCGTACTGTGCCTCGGGTTCGGTCTGCTCATGGAGCCCATCTCCAAGTGGGGCCCGTGGATGGACCTTGTGTCGATCTACATCATCCCCATCGGCGCGACGCTCGGCGCCGTGTCGTGGTTCTACGTCATGAAAAAGGACGACCTGCTCGCCGCCGTCAACACCGGCAGCCGCCGCCAGCGCGGCGCGCTCTGGTATGGCGTCGGCCGCTATGTCTACGTGCCGCTGGCCGTGATCTTGTGCTGCGTGGCGCTGTTCATGAACGTGGCGTTCTGAGCGCACTGTTTCGAACAAAGCCCCGGGCGGGAGCGCGATGCGTTCCCGCCCGGGGCCTTTTGCTGCGCAGAAAGCTGCATGCGCCTCAGGTCGCCAGCCAGACCAGCAAGCAGATTTTCAACACGCATATTGGAAGCCACTCCAAAATATTGTATATCCTGTACAACGATCATTAACACTTCTTTCGCAATGTGATGAAAAATCACCACGCGATTGACGAGCGCCATATATTGGAGTTAAAATAATAACATAACAGCCGGCATGGAAAGGACAAAAACAGAATAACGTGTAACCAGAATGGGGGAATGCAGCAATGAGAGACCTGAAGCACCTGACCTACTTCGAGGACCTCCTGCAGGAGGCCAACAACGCACTTGTTGTCCAAGCCCAGGCAGAAGGCAAAAAATGCGTCGCCTTTGTCTGCGAGAACACACCCGAACCCTTGATGAATCTGGACAACACCTTCGGCGTGCGCCTGCACGCCCCGAACACCGGGTCGATGGACATCGCGACCTATTACATGACGAGCCTCCTGTGCGAGACCAGCCGCTCCCTGCTCGAGCGCGCGGTCGAGGGCGGCTTCAACTTTGCCGACTGCGTCATCGCGCCCGACGGCTGCACGATGATCAACCGCTGCGTTGAGAACATGGAGCTGCTCAAGACCATGGGCGCCGGCAAGGATCGCTTCTTCTATGAGTACATGGAGATCCCGCTCAAGGCCGACGACAACGGTGTAGACCTGCTTGTGCTCCAGTGCAAAAACCACATCCTCAGGCCCCTGCACGACGCCTTCGGCACGGACGTGTCCGACGCCGCCATCCGCAGGGCGGTGGCCGAGCACAACCGCGTGTGCACGCTCATCCGCGCGCTCGGCGACTTCCGCAAGGAGGCCCGGCCGCGCATCACGGGTTACGAATTTCACGTGCTGACGCTCGCGACCTACGTCGCGCCGAAATACCTGCTGATCGACAAGCTGGCCGAGACGCTTGAGGAAGTGCGCAGCCGCGAGCCGGAAGAGAAGGCGTACCGCGCGCGCATCGCGCTCGTCGGCTCCGAGGTGGATGACAGCGAATTTATCAAGCTCATTGAGGACACCGGCGCCTATGTCTGCGCCGACCGGTTCTGCTTCGGCTCGCTGCCGGGGCGCGACCCGATCGTGCTCACGGACGACGAGGACGCGCTCACGCAGGTCTGCCGCCAGTATGTCTACCGCGGCCAGTGCCCGCGCACGATGAACATGGAAAAGGTCTACGGCCGCAAGCAGTACGTGGCCGACATCGCCAGAGAATACCACGCCGACGGCATCCTCTACGAGCAGATCAAGTTCTGCGACCCGTGGGCCTATGAGCGCACGCTCGGCTCGGTGATGCTGCGCGCCGACTACGGCTTCCCGGTGCTGTCCGTGGACCGGCCGTACAGCATCCGCTCCTCGATCGGCCAGATGCGCACGCGCGTGCAGGCCTTCATCGAGAGCATGGAGATCAAAAAAATACAGGGAGGTGTCCGGTAATGGCGGCGATCCAGGGCAGACAGCGCATCGGCGACAAGCAGCTCGGCGTGCTCTTTGACGGCGGCAAGGTCCGCCGGCGGCGCGAATGGCGCGGCGTGAAGGACACCCTCTACGATTACGGCCGCTGGCTGTACATTCTCTCCATCCTTGCAAAATTCATCGTCAAGCCGCGCAATATCAAGGCCATGTTTCGCTACCGCTGGATGGCCAACTACCTCGCCGTGCCGCACATGGTCGATAAGTTCACGATGGGCCTGCGCGACGAGGCGCTGCGCATCGTCCATACGGCCATGGACTTCGTGGTCTACGACGTGGCCAACACCATGGACGACGTCTTCCGCGGCGACCGCCGCACCGGCAACGACGTGGAATTTTCCAACAAATGCGTCCTCACGGACGAAAACGAGATGACCGCGTTCATGATGGGCTTCCCGAACGTGAAGGCCATCCTGCGCGAGGTGCCGACCATGTTCGTGGCAAACCTCCTGACGCAAAACTCCACCACGCACTATCTCGACGTGGCGCAGCAGTTCGGCATCGCGGGCGACGTGTGCCCCATGCCGGAGGCCGAGGCCGGCATCTCCATCGACGACGACTTCGCCGTGCTCGGTGTCTGTGCCGTGCAGTGCAACACGACGTGCGACGGCTCGCTCATGGGCAACGGCCTCATCGCCAAGCGGCTCGAGCGCGAATACGGCATCCCGACGTTCCAGCTCGTCGCGCCCATGCGCCATCAGGAGGACGACGTGCAGGCCTACGCCGCGCAGGACATCAAAAACGCCATCGCCTTCGTCGAGGAGCACACGGGCCAGCACTGGGACTGGTCGCACTATTTTGAATGCGCCAAGCGCGTCAATGACACCACGCGCAACCGCCTCGCCTGGCTGGAGATGAACAGCACGCCATTCCCGCAGTTTGTCGGCGCGCCGTTCTCGCTCTATAACGACACGAACTACATGGGCAACTGCGGCCGGTCGGAAAAATTCCCGCCCATCGACCGCAAGATCATGCGCTATGCCGAGCGCGGCAGCCGCGCACGGCGCATGATGGCCAAAGAGTACCGCCACCGCGCCATCGTCTGGGGCGTGCAGCCGCAGTACTGCATCGACATGCTCAACTGGATGGTGCACTGCTGGGGCATCGTGCCGCTGACGGATATGCTCTCGCTGGTCAACACGCGCATGATCGCCGACACCGACACGCCCGAAAACCGCGAGCAGGCGTTCTACGACATGGCGTGGCTGAACGAAAACATGATCATGCGCAACCGCACGCACGGCGGCTACAAGGTGCTCGTCGACGAGCTGTGGGAGTTTTGCGAGACGATGCACGCCGACATGGTCATCATGTGGGAGCACATGTCCTGCAAGGCGCTCACCGGCATGCACGGCCAGTTCGAGGAGCAGGCCCGTGCGCGCGGCATCCACCTCGTCTGGGTCTGCCACGACCTGTGCGACCCGCGCGTCTACACGCGCCAGGCCATCCGCGACCAGCTCAACGCCTATATGCGCACCGTCATGCGTGAGGAGCCGCTCGACCCGTCGATCGAGGTCCTGCCGGACGAAAACGCGTGGTGAGAAAGGAAGGGGAACGATGCAAATACCGAAATTCGCGTGGAAGCTGCTCGGCGTGGGCGCAGGGGCGTTCGCCGTGACGTTTACGATCTACTTTTTCAATCTCGACATGAAGCTGCTGTCGGCCTTCGAGCCCATTTTGCTGCGGCACTATGACCGCATCCCGCGCGATCAGCACCTGTGAGTGCAAAAAACAGCTGCGAAGCCTTGGCTTCGCAGCTGTTTTGCTTTTTGCTGTGCGCTCACCGCAGTTCGCGCACCATGTCGCGCGTGATGTCGCTGAGGCGGCGCGCGCCGCACATATACATCGCGTCCGTCAGCTCCGCGCGCAACTTCTCCACGTAGGTGACGATGCCCTTCGTGCCGCCGCCGTAGTAGCTGATGAGAAACGGCCGGCAGATCATCACCGCGTCCGCGCCAAGCGCGAGCGCGCGGAAAATGTCCGTACCCGAACGGATGCCGCCATCCACAAGGATCTTCACGCGATCCCCCACCGCGTCCGCGATCTCGGGCAGGACGTCCGCCGTCGCGGCGCTGCCGGGCAGCACGCGCCCGCCGTGATTCGAGACGACGATGGCCGCCGCGCCGGCCTCCACGGCCTTTTCCGCACCGCGCACCGTCATGATGCCCTTGAGGATCATGGGCATCTGCGCATAGTCGCACAGCTCGCGCAGCTCCGCGACCGTCTTGCTGCCCGCGTCGGGGCTGGCCGCCTTCAGGTGCGGCAGACCGGCCGAGTCGATGACCACGCTCACGGCAAACGGCTGCGCCGCGTTGGCGAGGTCGAGATTTGCCTTGATGGTGTCCATCGACAGCGGATTGATGACCGGCAGGCCGATGCCGCCGTACTGCTGCGTGAGCGCGCACCCGTGCGGGAACACGCGCGCATCCAGCCCGTCGCCAAAGCTCGCGGCGATGCCGGTCTGCGCCGCCGCAGCGATGCAGCAGGCGTTGTAGTCGCGGATGTCGTCCTCGGGGTTGAACTGCGCGCGCAGCGAGCCGATGGGCGCCGCGATCACGGGCAGGGAAAACGTCCGCCCGAGCAGCTCCAGCGATGTGTCCACCGGCGTGTTCGGAGCAATGGTGTCCATGTTCAGGCACCAGCGCCGCCACGCGCGCCAGTTGTCGTTCGCGCCGTTGCCGGGCGCCTTCGAGCCGGGGCCGGGCATCGTGTTGCCGCAGCCGAGACCGTTGCACTCCGGGCAGACCTTGCAGCGCGGGGCCATACGCGCCCGTGCGCGCTGCAGTACTTCGTTGTAGTCCATGTGGGTTCCTCCGTTTCTGTTTTTGCTTCTCCCGTCCATCTTAACAGGAAGCACGCCTCTGCGCCAGAAAAAATTTCGCCCGGGGCTTGACAAGGCGGAAAAAATCTGTATGATAGAAATCAAGAATCATTCTTATTTTCTATCAGGAGGTTTTCCCATGAACGCAGCTGTCGCCCAGCTCATCAACGAGCAGATCAATAAGGAGTTTTACTCCGCCTATCTCTATCTGGACTTTGCCAACTACTACGCAGCCGCCGGTCTCGACGGCTTTGAAAACTGGTACCGGGTGCAGGCGCAGGAGGAGCGCGACCACGCGCTGCTGTTTTTCCAGTACCTGCTCAATAACGGCGTCGCCGTCAGCTTCGGCGCCATCGACGCGCCGGACTGGACGCGTGGCGATCACATGACCCCGCTGAAAAAGGCGCTCGAGCACGAGCAGTATGTCACCTCGCTCATCAACGGCATCTATGCCGCCGCGTATGACGACCGCGACTTCCGCACCATGCAGCTGCTCGACTGGTTCGTCAAGGAGCAGGGCGAGGAGGAAAAGAATGCAGGCGACCTCATCACGAAGATGGAGCTCTTCGGCGCGGATGCCAAGGGTCTGTATATGCTCAACAGCGAGCTCAAGGCCCGCGTCTACGCGGCCCCGTCGCTCGTACTGTAAGCGAAATTACGCAGCAAAAACCGCCTCTGTCCGGTTGGACAGAGGCGGTTTTCTGTTTTCACGCAGGAATCAAAGCGCTGCGAAGATGCGCGTGCCGCGCTGTTTCACCCAGCGCAGCAGCAGCGCGCAGACGGTCGCCGTGATGGCGGCAGCGAGCGCGAGATACGCCGCCGCGCTCAAATATCTGCCGCACAGAAAGTACAGCCCGCCGAGCGCAATGGCATAAAACCAGTTGGCAAAGAGCGAGAGCATCACGCAGCCGCTCTGCTTGATGGGCGTGATCTCATTGGTCCACGTCAGGTTCGGCATCTTGAGCCCGAACGCGAGCGCGGCCAGCGCGCTCAACAGCGTGTACAGCAGCGCCACGACCACCGTCAGCACCTTTTCCAGCGCGCCGCCCGGCAGCACGATGACCATGCACAGTGCGCAAAACAGCACCGGTGCGCCGGTCAGCACGAGCTGCACGTCCAGCTTCGCGCGCAGCACCTGCCATGGCACGACCGGCAGCGACTGCGCGAGCCACAGGCTCTTGCCCTCGAGCGACACGGAGGGCGCAGCCATATCGTTCATCGACGCGAGCAGGCACACCGCCGCGCACATCAGCACCGGCACGACCCCCGCGTTCGCGCCGAACACGTCCTCCAGCAACTGCCCAAGTGCGCCGCCCTTGATGAGCAGCACGACGCCCGCCACCGGCAGCATCAGGATGCCGAGCCCGCAGTTGAGCATATAGTTCGGGCTGGCGGTGAAGCGGCACAGCTCCTTGCCGAACAGCGCCCGCTGCGCGCTCTGTGCGCGCACGGCCTTGTGCTCGAAGCGTACCTTCTTCACGCTGCCGGTCGCCGTGGCGATCTTCAGGAAGCTGCGCGCGATGCCCCACAGCGTCAGCGCCAGAAGCGCCGCCTGCGTGACCGTCACGATCCCCATCGCCAGCCAGTCGCCCGTGCCGACGCAGCCGAACAGATACAGCAGGTACGCAGAGCCGCGGATCTTCATGCCGTACACGGCAGCGTTTTCCACCAGCAGCGTGATGAGCGCCTGCGCCTTGTAGTACACGAAGTAATACGCCGCCAGAAACAGCAGCGACAAAATCACGGTGATGAAGCTCTTGTTTTTCAGCTTCAGGCTAATGCGCGCGACCACCCAGCCGAGCAGGCACGAGAGCACCATCACGATCACGGACACAAGCAGCACCATCAGCACACCGCCGACGATCGCCCCCGCCGTGACCGGCGCCGTGATCCAGTAGACGATCACACCCGGCACGATGACGACCGCGGCGTACATCAAGCCCAGCAGATACACGCCCAGCAGGCGCGAGGCCATCACGTAGCGCACCGGGATCGGCATCGACAGCAGCAGGTCATTGTCTTTGGACAGATACAGGCTCGAATACGTGCTGAACACACTGCCGAACGTGCCGAGCAGCACCGCGATCAGCCCAATGAGCAGGTAATACAGCCAGTCCATGCCGGCCTCGACCAAGGGGCCACACAGGCCCACGGCCATAAGCGCGAACATCCCGCCGAGGAGGCCCACCATCAGCAGTGCATACAGCGCGATGTAGGCGATCGTCGCGCCCTTGGAGCGCATTTTGTTCTTTTTCGGGTCGTAGAAATAGTTGCGGAAGATCTCCGCCATCTGTTTTTTCAGCAGCGTTTTCAGCATGACGCATCCTCCAGCTCCAGGAACACATCCTCGAGGCTGTCGTCGCCCTTGACCTCCTCCATCGTGCCGGAGCGGATAAGCCGCCCGCCCTTGATGATGGCCACCTTGTCGCAGAGCTTCTCGGCGACCTCGAGCACGTGTGTCGAGAAGAAGATCGCGCCGCCGGCGTCGCACAGCTCGCGCATCATGCCCTTGAGCCGGTGCGCCGCCTTCGGGTCGAGGCCGACGAACGGCTCATCCATGATGACGAGCTTCGGGTCGTGGATCCACGCCGCGATGATGGCGAGCTTCTGCTTCATGCCGTGCGAGTACGCGCTGATGGGCTGACCGAGATCGCCCGTGAGCTCAAACGCATCGGCATACGGCTCGATGCGCGCCCAGCGCTCCGCGGCCGGGATGCCGAAGATGTCGGCAATGAAGTTCAGGTACTGGATGCCGCTCATGAAATCGTACAGATCCGGATTGTCCGGGATGTAGGCAAGCAGCTGCTTGCAGGCCAGCGGCTCTGTTTTGATCGAGTGACCGCCGATCGTGATCTCGCCCGCGTCAAACTGCAGGATACCGACGGCCGCCTTGAGCGTCGTCGTCTTGCCGGCGCCGTTGTGGCCGATAAAGCCGTAGATCTCGCCCGGCGCAATGTGCAGGCTCAGATCATCGACGGCCTTTTTCTCACCATAAGTCTTGGTAAAATGCTGAATATTGAGCATGGTGTCTCCTCCTGATCGTTGCGCCGGCGCACGCCGGCACTGCTTTCCCATTTTCTCGTGCATTATACCCCCGCGCAATGTGCAGCAGCAACCGATTTCTCACTTTTTAAGAAATGTGTAAGATTTGCTGGGCGCATCCGTGCGCTGTCCGTGCGCGAATGTTTTTCTTGCACGGACATTCATGCAAAAAAGTTTCTTCGACGCGGACATTTTGCCGCACGGCGCTTGTATTTCCCTTTTTCACGCGGTATAGTAGACGCAGGAAAACCCAAACAGAAATCTAACGGGGGTGTTTGCTGTGGAAATCCCACTGCAGGAATTTGAACGCGCGGCACAGCGGCTCAAGGGCGTGCTGCACCACACGGAGCTCGACCTGTCGGCCACGTTCTCGGCCATGACAGGCGGCAACATTTATCTGAAATACGAAAACAGCCAGAAAACCGGCTCCTTCAAGATCCGCGGCGCGAGCAACAAGATCGCGGCGCTCGTCGAACGCGGCGAGACCGGGGCCGTCGTGGCCTCGTCGGCCGGCAACCATGCACAGGGCGTGGCCTACGCCGCGCACCGCTTCGGCATCCCGGCCACGATCGTCATGCCCAAGACCGCGCCCATCGCCAAGGCGAAAGCCACGGAGGGCTACGGCGCGAACGTTGTGCTCGCGGGCGACTGCTATGACGACGCTTACGCCAAGGCCTGCGAGATCTGCGAGCAGGAGCACGCCACGTTCCTGCACCCCTACAATGACCCCGAGGTCATTGCCGGTCAGGGTACGCTCGGCCTCGAGATCCTCGGCGACCTGCCCACGGCGGACATCGTCATCGTGCCGGCCGGCGGCGGCGGACTGCTTGCCGGTGTGGCCGCGTGCATCAAGCAGATCAACCCCCGCGTAAAGGTCATCGGCGTGCAGGCCGAGGGCGCAGACGCGATCGCGCAGTCGTTCCATTCGCACAGCTACGTCCAGACCGATTCCGTCGCCACCATTGCCGACGGCATCGCCGTCAAGGCGCCGGGCGACATCACCGTCCCGCTCATCCAGAAATATGCCGACGACGTCGTCACCGTCAGCGATCTCGAGATCTCCGAGGCCGTGCTGCTGCTCATGGAGCGCTGCAAGCAGATCGTCGAGCCCTCCGGTGCCGCGCCCGTGGCCGCCGTGCTCAAGGGCAAGGTCGACGTGAAGGGCAAAAACGTCGTGTGCCTGCTCTCCGGCGGCAACATCGACGTGAGCTTCATCCAGTGCATCATCGAGCAGGGCCTCGTGTCCCGCCACCGCCGGCTGCGCTTCACCGTCACGCTGCTCGACCGACCCGGCAGCCTCGGCAAACTGCTCAACGACATCGCCGCACTCGGCGCGAACATCCTCTCCGTGGAGCATGACCGTCTCACCGCCGGGCTCAATCCCAACGAGATCGACGTGCACGTCTCCTGCGAGGTCGGCGGCAAGGAGCACGGCGACCATGTGCTCGACCAGCTCATTCAAACCGGTTATCACGTAAAAATCGACTGATAGGAGGTCATTATCATGAAAACAGTTGCTACTACCAACGCCCCCGCTGCGCTCGGCCCCTACGCGCAGGCGCAGGTCTCCGGCGGCTTTGTGTTCACGTCCGGCCAGATCGGCATCGACCCCGCCACTGGCGCCATCCCTGACGGCATCGAGGCGCAGGCCCATCAGGTCTTCCGCAACCTGACCGCCGTGCTGCAGGCCGCCGGCAGCGACATGTCGAGGGCCGTCAAGACAACGGTGTTCATCAAGAACATGGACGATTTCGCCACCGTCAACACCATCTACGCCGGGTATTTCTCCGAGCCGTTCCCGGCCAGAAGCTGCGTCGAGGTCGCGCGTCTGCCCAAGGACGTGCTCGTCGAATGCGAGGTCATCGCCGAAGCGTAAGCACCCGCGCACGGGCTTTTTCACCGGAACTGGTCGAATTTTCCGCTACCTGTTGTCCGGTTTGTGCATATTGACCACAAAATATGGGGAAATGCACATTTCTCTGTATTCCTCTTTGACAATCCCACGGCTTTGTGCTAGAATGAGAGCACTGTTGATAAGAGCAATCTTGTTTTTCGGCTGCCGGATGTGCGGCCGGGAGCACCAGTATTTTAAGGGAGGAATAGGTATGTGCATTCAGGCAATTAAGAGCGTTGGCGTCAAGGAGTACGCTTCCGAACTCTGGACCTCGATCAAGGAGATCGACGGCGGCAAGATCCTGTCGAGCGCCAGCGAGCTGCTCGAGGTGAACACCAAGGCTATCAAGAAAAAGCTCGAGTCGCTCTGCGACGAGAACACCGCTTTCGCCATCCGCGACAAGCTCTATCTGGTCAAGGACTTCTGCCAGTGGCCGGTGAACTACATTCAGGGCCTGATCGGCTAATATCAGCCTTTCTGCTTTGCATGCAAACAGGAGACCGCCCCGATCCGTTTCGGATCGCGGGCGGTCTCCTGTTTTCTGCCGTGCTCATTCCGGCGCGCGCTCGTCGCCGAAGAAGAACACCGCCACCGTGCCGGGGCCGGCGTGCGATGCAATGATCGTGCCGATATCGAAGATGCGGATCTCCTGCACGTGCGGGAAGCGTGCACGCACAGCGTCGCGCGTGATCTCGGCCTGCTCCAGACAGTTGGAGTGGCAGATCCAGCACTTGCCGCTGTAGTCCGTCCCGCCGACGGCGTGCGCCGCCATCATATCGACCGTCGTGCGCACGGCGGCCTTCTTGCCGCGTGCCTTGTCGTAGGCAATGATGCGGCCGCGGTCGTCAAGCCGCATGATCGGGCAGATGCCGAGGATCGAGCCGATCGTCGCCGCCGGGCCGGACACACGCCCGCCGCGCCGGAAATACTGCAGATCAGTCGAGTAGAACTGATGGTGCACGCGCTTGCGCCAGGCCATCACCCAGTCGATCGTTTCGTCCATGGACTTGTCCGCGTCGCGCAGATCGGCCGCGCCGTCGACCAGCAGGCCATAGCCGGAGGAACTGCACAGGGAGTCGATCACTTCCAGCCGCTGGCCCGGGAACTCGGCGCGCAGCTGCTCGGCCGCCTCATATGCCTGATTCACCGACTGCGTCATGCCGGAGCCGAAAGCGATGTGCAGCACGTCGCCGCCCTGCTCGAGCAGTTCCTTAAAGTAGTCGTAGTACGCAAACTGGTTGATCTGAGATGTGCTCGGCAGCTTTCCCGCGTCCAGAAACGCATAGAACCGGGGCAGTGCCTCCGGGTCACGGCCCATGTCGTCCGGGTACGGCTGCTCGTCGATAATGTACGAATAAAAAATGACGGGAATCCCGCGGCTATGCATATACGCAAAGGGGACATCCACCGTGGACTCGCACGAGAGCAAAAATTGTGCCATCAACGCTCTCCTTCTTTCTATGAATTTCTGGCTCGATTGTAGCACGTGCCGCCGCCGTTCACAACCGGCATTGCAACGAAAATTTGAAGTTTTTCCGCGACAGGCGCAAAATTTCCGAAATTTTATCGCCCATCTGCAGCAAACGGCCCGCCGGGGAGACCCGACGGGCCGTTTTTACGCTCATTTCGGCGCTTACCAGCGCACCGTGCGCGGTGCGGCGGTGAAGGAGCTGAACGTCGCAGTCGCGTCTGTCAGCGCGAGCACCTGCGTGTTGCCGTCGCCGGCAGCGTACATGCTCTGCAGCTCGGGATAGTGGTCGAGCATATCCTGCCGCGCCTCCACGCGGTCGTCCTCGACGGCCGTCGCGCTCACGCGCAGCCAGGTCTCGCCGTCAAACGCGCACAGCTCCACCTTGGGGTTCGCCGCCATCTCCTTCGACACGGCCTTGACCTTGCCGGTCTGGATATAGAGCTTGCCCTCGAACAGATTCACCGTGCCGAACGGGCGTACGCGCGGCTGGTCGCCATCGACGGTGGCGAGATAATACGTGCCGCATTTTTTCAGAAATTCATAGACTTCCTGCATGGCAGTTTCTCCTTCCTCCGGCTGTGCCGGGATCCGTACCAGATATTTTTCGAGCAGGCGCACGGGGTGATACGATTCCTTCGAGCGCCGCATCCCCTCGTCACCCACGTCCTCTTCGCGGTTGATGTAGCGCACGTCGGGCGTGACGAAGCACTTGGCATACTCGTTGACCAGCACCTGATAGACGCCCTCGTAGGCGATGTCCGCCTTCTCAATGTGGATGATGAGCGTATCGCCTACGATCTCACCGGCGGAAAAACCGGCCACGCGCCCGTTCACGCGCAGCAGGCCCGCAAGCGGGGCGTAAGCGTCAAAGTCGCGCAGGAATTCCCGCACGCAGTCCTCTTCCGCCTGCGCGCTGTCGCTGTCCTTGTGGTAGCGGCGGGTGAAGTCCTCAAAAAACGCGCTCACTTCCGGCAGGTTCTGCGCCGTGATGCGCTCAAACGCCCAGTCGGGGTACAGGCGCTGGAAGCGGTGGATGTGGTTGCGCTGGCCGTTGAAGCGCCGGCCGCGGAACGTCACCATGTCCTGCGCGTCGTAGAGATAGTCGAACCAGTCGCGCACCGTCGTGACCTCCACAGCGCCGAAGCGCGCACGCAGGTTTTCCACATCGGATGCCGTGGCGGGGAAAAACTGCAGGGGCTTCCCCACTTCACGGCAATATTTCACGAGAAAATCGTATGCGTTTCCCACACACTCACCGATCGGTGTGGAAAACACCGTGCCGAGACCGGGAAACTGCTCGCGCAGCAGTAGCGTGCCGTCCAGTTCGAGCGCCGCGTCCTGAAAATACGGCTGCCAGAGCACGGCCGCGCCGGCCGAGGCATTGCACAGGCGGGTATCCTGCCGGGCAAAATAGCGCGTGAGCATCGGGATGTCCCGCACGCTCAGCGGGTGAAACGGGTCAGTCATGCTTCGGGCTCGCCCTCCTGTGCGGCGGCCTGTGCCGCCTGCTCTGCCGCAGCCTGCTCGGCGAGCTTCGCCTTGAGCTCCTCAAAGCAGTGCTTGATGATGGCATATTCCTGCTCGTTTTCGAGCGCGAGCAGCGCCAGCTGGCCATCGGCGCGCGTGTCATACCGGTTGGCGAACAGCCGCTGCTGCGCACCCTCGCCGGTCGTGAACACGACGTACGAGCGGCCGTTGTCCTCACAGTCATAGGTAAACAGCACGTCGCACTGCACCTGTTTTCCGTCCGGGCCGAGGACCGCGAACGTTCCGTTTTCAAACATGTTCTTGTGCTCCTTTTCGGGGTTTGCCCCCATCATAGCATATCGCGCGCCATTTTGCCACTGCGTTTTCCGATGCCCGCCTGGTCACCAAATTGCAGGCCAGATGAACAACTAAAATGTGATTATTCACCACTCTGTCCGCTTTTTCTTGAAAACTTCGTGAAAATTTCGAAAAAAATCACAATTTTTACGCAACGAAATGTTGATTATTGTTCGTTTTGGTGGTATCATGTATGTAAAGATCACAAAAAAACAGGTAGGAGGAATCGGCGAATGGAAGAAAAAGTTGTAGACCGCAGAGTGCGAAAGACGAAACGGCAGCTTCGGCTTGCGCTGATGAAGCTCATGGCAGACAAGAGCATCAAGGACATTTCCGTGCGCGAGCTGGCAGCGATCGCAGACATCAACCGCGGCACCTTCTATATCCACTATAAGGACGTGTACGACCTGCTGTCCAGCCTTGAGGATGAGCTGGCGGACGGGCTGGTCGCCGTGTGCCGCCGGCACAACGCGAAAGACTCCGAGGGCAAGACCTACCCGTACCTGATGGAGCTGTACCAGTACATCGAGCAGAATTCCGATCTGTGCCATGTGCTGCTGGGCAAAAACGGCGATATTGCCTTCACTGACCGCATCTGCCACATCCTGCGCGACGAATTTTTGTATGACTTCCTCGCGTATTACTATCCGAACGATCCCGAGATGCTCGACTACTTCTGCTCGTTCATCGTGTCGGGCAACATGTCCCTCGCGCTCACATGGATCGACAACGGCATGAAGCAGACGCCCGAAGAAATGGCCGTGCTCGCCGGCGAGATCATCATGCACGGCGTGAAAGTGCTAGAAACAAAAGCGTAAAGCCCGCAGGGCAGCAAAAAGTCCCGGAAACCATAGTTTCCGGGACTTTTTATCGTTTCGGGCATATCACCTCAGGCGGCGTGCGCCGCCCCGCAGCCCGCAGGAAAATCGATCAGAGCGCCGCACGCATGGCGGCGAAGGCCGTGTCCACAGCGCGGTAAATGTCCTGCACCGGCTCGCCGACGAAAAACGCGCCGTTTTCATACAGCACCCGCCCGGCGACCATCGTCAGGCGCACGTTCTCCTTCGAGCCGCTGTAGACCAGGTTGCGCGCAACGTTGTGCACCGGCTGCATGTTCGGCCGCTGCAGGTCGATGACGATCAGGTCCGCCTGCTTGCCGGGGGCGAGCACGTCGCAGTCGGTCAGGCCCATGGCCTGCGCACCGCCGACCGTTGCCATGTGCAGCACATCGTCCGCCGGGAGGGCGGCCGCGTCGCCGCAGCGCAGCTTCTGCAGCACGGCGGCCAGATACATCTCGCGGAAGAAATCGAGCGCGTTGTTGCTCGACGGGCCGTCGGTGCCGATGGCCATATGGATGCCCAGAGCCCGCATCTGCTCGAGCGGGGCGATGCCGCTGGCGAGCTTGGCGTTCGAGCCGGGGTTCGTGACAGCCCAGAGCCCGCGATCCCGGAAGATCTCCAGATCGTGCTCCGTCATGTGCACGCAGTGGAACCCGCCGCCGCCGTAGTCAAAGTGGCCGAGGGATGCAAACAGCTCCGTCGGCGTCTTGCCCCAGCGGTCCTGACACTCGGCCACCTCGCGCGCGGTCTCGGCATTGTGCGCGAATACCGGTGCGTGCAGCGCGCGGGCCAGCTCGCCGGCCTCGGTCATCTCGGTGATGCTGGAGGTGTACTCCGAGTGCAGGCCAAGCTGATAGGAGATCAGCGGATGCAGGGCGTTGAACTTGCGGTATTCCGCTTCGAGCTGCTGCGCGCTCCCGCCGCCCCCGCACAGCACCGTGCGGAAACCGCAGTCGATGCTCGCCTGCGCGATGGCCTCGCGAAAATAGTACATATCAAAGCCGGCCGTGATGCCGCTCGTGAGATACTCGAGGATGGACAGCTTGGTGAACGCGTACACCGCATCGGGCGTGAGCTTGGCCTCCAGCGGGAAGATCTGCTCAAACAGCCACGGCTGCAGCGGCACATCGTCGGCATACGAGCGTACAAAGCTCATGCCGGCGTGCGCGTGCGCGTTTTTGAAGCCCGGCATGACAAGATCACCACTGAGATCGATCTGCCGCTCGAACGCGGGCAGCGTCTCCGGCGTGGGACCAACATAGGCGATCTTGTCCCCATCGGTCCAGACCTCGTCCGTCGTGACAGACACGCCGTCCGCCATCGTGAGCGTGCGGCCATGGAAAAAGCGGATCATAGGCTCAGCCTCCGTTTTCTGAAATGCTCCTGCATTATACGCCGGATCGGCCCGCTTGGCAATCAATTCCGAAAAAATTCACAAACCGGTTGAAGCCCGGCCGGTTTTTCGCTATAATAGATAGCAATCATCTCCCATCAGGAGGCAGGATCATGACCAAAGAAAACATCTATTACATGGACGACAACGCATTTGACCGCTTTTATAAGCGCGCACGTTATCAGGCCAACAGCTTCGTGGCCGGAAAACTCGGCAGCAAGGCGGCCGATTATCTCACAACGCTGCCGGACTTTGCCTACCTTGTCTGCAAGCTCATGCTCGACCCCGATGTGCCCTCGAGCCGCAAGCTCGACCTCGGCCTTGCGCTGCTGTATGTGCTCTCGCCGCTGGACTTTGTGCCGGACTCTTTTCCACTGCTCGGCAAGATCGACGATGCATACGCCATCCTCGTGTCCGTGGCCAAGCTCCTGCGCAGCACCGACCGCAATATCATCCTGCGCCACTGGCTCGGCGATCCCGAGACGATCGACACCGTGCGCGCGTGGCTCAACTACTTCGATGAGAAGTTCGGTTCCGGCCTCATGAAAAAGATCGCCGGCATGGTCAGGCACGCCTGAGAAACCCCATAAAAACGCCCGTCATCCGTTCGGATGGCGGGCGTTTCGCATTTCCCGTTACTTTTCGAACCAGTCAAACACGTCCAGCCGCTTCCAGAAGCTCTGCTTCGGCGTGAACACGGCCGCATAGTCGATGCTGCGGAACTTCGGCTCCCAGCTGATGTCCGCCTCGTCCACCCAGCCCGTCAGCAGGCTGCCGAGCTGATCCTGCGCCACGAGCATCTGCAGCGTCTGCCGGCTGCCGTCGCTGCTCATGACCAGGTCGTCGCCCTGGATCGGCATGCGCAGAATGACGTGGTAGCCGTGCTGGCTCTCCACCACGCCGGACACCTCGTAGGGCTCGAGCGCCTTGCAGGCGTCCTCGAACTCCGTGACCATGGTGCCGGAGGTGAAGCAATAGCCGTGCGGGTAGCTGCTCTCGCCGGTGTCCTCGTTGTACTGCTCCATGAGCTGGTCAAACAGCTCCACGCGCTTGTCGGGGTCGGTCACGGCACGGAGCTGCGCTGCGACCTGCTCGGCCTGCTGCTTCTTGGCGGCCTTGTCCGCGTCCGAGAGGGCGGTGCCGCTGTCGTCCGTCGTCTTGAAGAGAATGTGCTTTGCCGTCATGTAGCTGTTGGTCTCGGCATATTCCTGCACGTCCTCGTCGGAGATGTTCGCACCGTTTTCGCCGAAGAGCTTGCTGGCCAGACCGTTATAGAGATACTGCGTCTTGGTGAAGTACTTGAACAGGTCCAGATCCATGTAGTACGACTGGAGCTTTTCGTTCAGCTCGGCCTCGGTGCCGCCGTCGCCCACGACGTTCTGAATGGTCTGGTCGATCGTGTCCTGCACGTACTGTTCGCCCGCCGCGTCAAACGTCACGCCGTTTTCCGCCGCCTTGGTCTCGATGAGGTGGTTCCAGGCGACGTTGTTGACGACGCTCTTGGTCACGATGTCGCTGTACGTCTCACCCGTGCTCTCATTGTAGACCGCGCTCCAGTCCGTGATCTGCATGCCGTAGCGCTCCATGTTCGCCATGATGGCGCACAGGAAATAGGCATACTCGTTCCAATATACGGTGCTGCCGTTGATGGTCATGACTTTCTTATTGCTCTTATAAGCATTCAGCGCAGCGGCATACTTGTTGGTCGAGGCATCGCTGCTCTCTTCCGAGTAGCTGCGCACGCGGGTCGAGGTGCAGCCGGTCAGGCAGCATACGGCCATTACGAGTGCCAGCAGCAGGGCGGTGATTCTGGTTTTCATCAGCAAACGCTTCCTTTCGTTTCGTTGCACATGGGTGTCATGCGCGGTCTCCCTGGGCGTCTGCCCATGCGGAAACAAACGCTCTTGCCTGTTCAATCACGTGGGTGCGGGTCTTGAGGCGCAGAATGACGCCCGGCTTTGCCCCCGCATCCACCTTCAAGCGGCCCTTGAATTCCGGCCGGGCGTACAGTGCCGATACCTTCTGCATATCGAACTGCGCCAGCAGGAACTTCAAACAGCCGTTTTTCTGCGAAATGTCCGTCACGCCGACCTTGCCGGCGTCGGCCCGCAGCAGTGCCACCTGCACGAGTGTGTATACGCTCGGCGGCGGGTCGCCGAAGCGGTCGATGACTTCGTCCATGAGGTCGTCGGCCTCCGCCTCCGTGCGCACGAGCGCGATGCGGCGGTAGAGATCCATGCGCTGCTCCTGACTGGGCACATAGCTCTCCGGGATGTTGGCCGACACGGCAAGGTCGGCCGCGCACTCGGCGCGCTGCTCAGGCTTTTCGCCGCGCTCTTCGAGTACGGCCTCCTCCAGCAGCTTGAGGTACATATCATAACCAACGTCGATCATGTGGCCCGACTGCTCAGCCCCGAGCAGACTGCCCGCGCCGCGGATCTCCAGGTCGCGCATGGCGATGCGGAAGCCGGAGTTGAACTCCGCAAACTCGCGGATGGCGCTCAGGCGCTTTTCGGCGATCTCGCTCAGCTCGCGCCCGCGCCGGAACGTCAGGTACGCGCTTGCGCGCCGGTTCGAGCGGCCCACGCGCCCGCGCAGCTGATGCAGCTGGGCAAGACCCATGCGGTCGGCGTCTTCGATGATGAGGGTGTTCACATTCGGAATGTCGATGCCGGTCTCAATGATCGTCGTGCAGACCAAAATCTGCGTCTCGCCCGTGACCATACGCTCCATGACCGTCGAGAGCTGCTCCTCGTTCATCTGGCCGTGCGCCACATCCACGACCGCACCGTCGAGCATCTTCGAGATGCGCAGGGCGGTGCGCTCAATGTTTTCAATGCGGTTGTGCAGGTAAAACACCTGCCCGCCGCGCTGCAGCTCGCGGCGCATGGCGTCGCACAGTACGTTCCAGTCGTGCTCCATGACGAAGGTCTGCACCGGGATGCGGTCCTGCGGCGGCTCTTCGATCGTCGACATATCGCGGATGCCGGACAGGGCCATGTTCAGCGTGCGCGGGATGGGCGTGGCCGAGAGCGTGAGCACATCGACCGCGCGGCTCATCTCCTTGATGTGCTCCTTGTGCGCCACGCCGAAGCGCTGCTCCTCGTCGACGATGAGCAGGCCGAGGTTTTTAAACTCGATGTTCTTTTGCAGCAGCTTATGCGTGCCGATCACAAGATCACACTTGCCGCTGCGCATATCCGCGAGCGTCTGACGAATCTGACTCTGCGAGCAAAAGCGCGAGAGCATCCGGATCTCGACCGGGAAGCCGTAAAACCGCTGCACAGCCGTCTGATAGTGCTGCTGTGCAAGCACGGTCGTCGGCACCAGAATGGCCGCCTGCCGCCCGTCGAGCACGCACTTCATGACCGCGCGCAGGGCGACCTCGGTCTTGCCGTAGCCTACGTCGCCGCACAGGAGGCGGTCCATGGGCACGGGCTTTTCCATGTCGGCCTTGATCTCATCGATGCACCGGAGCTGGTCGTCCGTCTCCGGATAGCCGAAGTGCTCCTCAAACTCCGTCTGCCACGGACTGTCGGGCGCGAAGGCGTGCCCCTTCGTGCGGCTGCGCGCGGCGTAGAGCGCGGTGAGCTCCTTGGCCATGCTTTTTGCGGCCGCTTTGGCGCGCGTTTTCGTGCGCGCCCACTCCGTTCCGCCCATTTTGGACAGCTTCACGGGCCGGTCTTCGCCCGCGCCGATGTATTTGCTCACGAGGTCGAGCTGCGTCGCCGGGACATAGAGCGTGTCCGCGCCGGCATAGCTGATTTTGATATAGTCCTTCACCGCACCGTCGACCGGCATCTGCACAATGCCCGCAAAGCGGCCGATGCCGTGGTATTCATGCACGACGAGGTCGCCGACGGAAAGGTCGGTATAAGAGTTGATTTTCTCGCGGTTGGACTGCTTTTTGTGCTTTGCCCGCCGCAGACCGGACGCCGCGATCTGCGTGTCCGTGAGGATGGCGAGCTTTGCATACGGAAACTCGATGCCCGCCGAGAGACTGCCCGCCGTGACGAGGCACTGCCCCGGCTCCGGCAGTGCGTCCGGGTGCTCGGCCGCCGCGGCGTGGATGCCGTGACCGTCGAGAAACTCGCACAAGATGCGCGCCCGGCGCAGGTCGCCCGCCAGCACGACCACGCGGTAGCCGAGATTCTGATAGTGCGCAATGTCATCGGCTGCGGTCTGACTGCTGCCGCCATAGGAAGGCAGCTGCTTTGCCGTCAGGCTCACGAGCGTGCGCGCCTCGATGGGGCTGCGGCCGAGCTGCAGCCCATCGGCCATTACGATGGGCCAGGCCTGGACCCTGCGCATCATGTCGGAAAACGGCTCATAGAAAGTTTCCGCGCGTGCGGCCATCGTGCCGCTGCGCACGAGCAGGGCGATGTCCTCGCGCAGCTGCGCGGTGTATTCCTTCGCGCGCTCGGCGCAGCGCGCCGGCTGGTCGATCAGCACGGCCGCCTCCGGCGCGAGATAGTCCAGCGCCGTGGCAAACGTGTCGTACACAAAGCCCATATACCGGTCGGCCGCCGGGAGCACGCAGTCATTGCAGAGCTTTTCCCCGTCGGCACGCAGGGCCTCGGCGAGCTTTTGCGCCGTTTCGTTGTCTTTTTTTGCGGCAGTGCGGTCTGCAAGCTTTTGCAGCTTTTCGCCCAGCGCGGTGCTGCCGCCCGGATACAGCGGCGTCAGCGTCTCCGCCGCCGGCAGGATGCGGCAGCTGTCGAGCGGCTGGGTGCGCCGCTGGCTCTCAGGGTCAAAAAAGCCCATGGAATCCACATCGTCGCCCCAGAACTCCACGCGCACCGGCTGCGGATACGCAGGGGAGAAAAAGTCCAGAATGCCGCCGCGGCGCGAAAACTGGCCCGCCCCCTCGACCTGTGCCGTGCGCAGATAGCCGCAGCGCAGCAGCGCATCCTCAGCGTCCTCGGGCGGCAGGGAGCTGCCGTCGCGGATTTCAAAGGCCGCCTGCAGCAGTTTTTTCTTCGGCATGGCGCGCTGCAGCAGACCCGAGACCGTGCACACCACAGCCGGCGCCGTCCCGGCAGCGAGCGCATAAAGCGCGCTCAGGCGCTTTTGCTCCGTCTGACGCGAGACGCTTTCGACCGTATAAAACGTATAGTCGCGCGCCGTCAGCAGCGGCACGTCCTGCCCCAGCAGGGCGGAAAGGTCTTTTTGAAACAGCTCGGCTGCCGCCTCGTCCGGACACACGGCCAGCACCGGCGCATCGAGCTGCGCGTGCATCGACGCCGCCAGCAGCGCCCGCGCGCTCGCCGGCAGACCCGAAATGCGCGCAGGAAGCCGCCCGCTCTCCAACAACGCCGGGAGGGCGGCTGCTTCCGTATCGCCGAACAGTTGTCCGGCCTGCGCGACCAGGAACAAAACAACACCTGCTTTATGTAAAAAATCGTGTTTTTTTATCATACCACAACCTGCACAGGAAAAGCAAATCCTCTGCACGGCAGATTCTACACCTATTTATATAATAAATCCGAACATTATTGTTGAAATAATCATGAATTTTTGCTATACTGATAGGGCTGATACCAGCGTATCCGCGCAGTGAAAAATCATCGAAGGAGCCGAACCTATGGCCACCATGAATTCGCTCACCGATATCTGGTCCGTTGTCATGGACAGCCTCTCGCAGGAGCTGACCCAGACCGCGATCAATACCTGGTTTTCCGATTGCACCCCCATTGAGATCAATAATAATACGCTCATCGTGCACACCACGTCGGATTTTAAGCGCAGCATCATCCAGTCGCGCTTTGAAAAGACAATCTGCGCCGTGCTGTATGATCTGTTCTCCTGCCCGTTTGAGCTTGTCGTGCTCGCCGGGGACGATGAGCTGCTCGAGTACCGCGAGAAGCGTCCGTCATCCGAGGAGATGCCGGAGATGGACGGCTATACGTTCGACCGCTTCATCGTCGGCCCGAGCAACAAGTTCGCCCATGCGGCGGCCATTGCCGTGTCGCAGAACCCCGGTAAGGCATATAACCCCCTGCTCATCTACGGAAACTCCGGCCTCGGCAAGACGCATCTTCTGCTCGCCATCGGCCAGACCATCCGCCACAACAATCCCTCGGCGAAGATTGCCTACGTCAAGGGCGAGGAGTTTGTCAACCAGATGGTCAAATCCATCGGCACCGGCACGGCCGAGAACTTCCGCCAGAAATATCGCAACGCGGACCTGCTGCTCATGGACGATATTCAGTTCATCGCCGGCAAGGACAGCACACAGGAGGAATTTTTCCACACCTTCAACTGCCTGTATGAGGCCGGCAAACAGATCGTCGTGACCTCTGACCGGCCGCCGAAGGAGATGAAGCGCCTCGACGACCGCCTGTGCACCCGGCTCGAGGGCGGTCTGCTCGCGGACGTTCAGCCGCCGGATCTCGAGACGCGCACGGCTATCATCCGCACGAAGGCCGCGCAGTTCGGCATGATTCTCTCCGAGGATGTCATTCAGTACATTGCGGAGAACATCACCTCGAACGTCCGCCAGCTTGAGGGCGTCGTCAAGCGCCTGACCGCCTACCGCGATATTCTCGACGATACGATCACGGTCGATTCCGTCAAGCGCGCCATCAAGGACGTCATCCGCACCGGCACCTATATCCCCACGCCGGACGTCATCATTGAAGAGTCCGCGCGCTCGTTCCAGCTCACCGGCGCCGATCTGCGCGGGCAGAGCCGCAACAAAAAGACCGCTATGGCCCGCCAGATTGCCATGTATCTCATGCGCAACCTCACGAACCTCCCCCTCAAGGAGATCGGCGAGGAATTCGGCGGCCGCAACCATGCCACCGTGCTCAGCTCCATCCGCAAGGTCGAGGAGCTGCTCAAGTCCGACCCCGACATCGCCGCCACCGTGCGCGACATCACGAGCAACATCAACTCCAAAAACTGATTTCCACATTCCGCTGTTATTCTAACGTGGAAAGCGTGTGGGAAGCGGTGGAATGTAAAAATACCGATTTTTGCCGATTTTTGAGTTACCAACTTTCCAACAATCTTTTCAACACGGTTTTTCCCGCCGCCGCAAGGCGTCCGGTGGGTTTTCCACCAAACGAACAGCTCTACTACTACTACTACTAAATTTATGCTTTCTATCTTTCGAATAGACGCAACGTTTCTGATTAAGGAGGCCGCTCATGAAATTTTCCTGTGACAAATACGTTCTGCAGCAGGCTGCCGCATCCGCAGCCCGCGCCGCAGCCGCCAAGAGCCCGATCCCCACGCTCGAGGGCCTGCTCATCGAGGCCGGTGCCAGCGTGCGCATCACCGGCTACGACCTGAAGAAAGCCATTTACACCACCATTGATGCCGACATTCCCGAACCCGGCAGCGTGCTCATCGGCGCGCGCCTGTTCTGTGAGATGCTGCGCCGCATGCCGGACGGCATCGTCACCGTCGAGGCGGAAAACGGTACCGTGTCCGTCAAATGCGGCAAGGCGGCGTTCAACCTCGTCGGCCTGAGCGCGGACGATTACCCGGATCTGCCGGTCGTCGAGGCGGAAAACGGCGTATCCCTCCCGCAGGACCTGCTCAAGAAGATGATCAACGAGTGCTCCTTTGCCGTGAGTACGAACGAGAGCCGCCCGGTCTACATGGGCACGCTCTTCGAAATTGAAAACAACGTCCTGACCATGGTCTCCGTCGACGGCTACCGTCTGGCGCTGCGGCGCGAAGCGGTCGAGGGCTACGGTGACGACTGCAGTTTCATCGTGCCCGGCACGGCGCTGAGCGATCTCGAGCGCCTGTGCGGCGACAGTGACGAGCGCGTTGTCCTGTCCGTCGGCAGCAAGCACATCTCCTTCACCGTCGGCAATACGGTCATTTTGTCCCGCCGGCTCGAGGGCGACTTCCTCAATTATAAGAAAGCGATCCCGGAGTCGTTCCGCGTTACGGTCAAGACCGCGCGCATGGATCTGCTCGAGGTCGTTGAGCGTGTGTCGCTCATCATCGACAGTAAGAACAATGCCCCCCTGCGCCTGACCTTCCGCAAGGACGCCATCGATTTTGTCTGCACGACTCCGCTCGGCAAAGCGGCTGATTCCTGCCCGTGTGAGGGCGACGGCAACGATCTGGAGATCGGTTTCAACGATCATTATCTGTCCGATGCGCTCAAGGCCGCACCCGCGGATGAGATCAACGTCTGTCTGAACACCGGCTCGAGCCCGTGTATCCTCGTTCCGGCTGACGGCAGTGATAACTTTGTGTATATGGTTCTGCCGGTGCGCCTGCGCGCCGGGCAGTGATCCGGGTCTGAAAAGCAAGAAATATGGAAAACATTACGATTGAAACGGAATTTATCAAGCTCGACGCGCTGCTGAAGTTTGCCGCCCTCACAGCGACCGGCGGCGAGGCCAAGCAGGTCATTGCCGACGGCATGGTCGCCGTCAACGGCGAGACGTGCACCATGCGCGGCAAAAAGATCCGTCCGGGCGATGAAGTGACCTTCGCCGGGCATACGCTGCGCGTTCAGGGCGCGCAATGATCGTGCGCAAAATTGCGCTCCAAGGCTGGCGCAACTATGAATTTGCCGCAGCGGAGTTTTCGCCCGGCACGAACGTCATCACCGGCGAAAACGCTCAGGGAAAGACCAATTTGCTTGAGGCGGTCTATCTGCTCACGGGTGGAAAAAGCTTTCGCACGCGGTTTGACAAAGAACTCATCGGCTTCGGCTATACAGGCGCGGAGGTGCTCGCGGACGTGTTCGCCTTTGGGCGGGAGCAGACCGTGCGCATCGTCCTCCGGCAAGGACAGCGCAAGCAGATCTGGCAAAACGGCGTGAAGAAAACCGCCGCCGAGCTCGCCGGAAACTTTGCCGCCGTACTCTTTTGTCCGGATGATCTGAATATTATCCGCGACGGGCCGGCCGCCCGCCGCCGCATGATGGACATGGCCATCAGCCAGCTGCGGCCAAAGTACGGCGCCCTGCTCGCTGAATACAGCCGGTTATATGACCAGAAGTCCGCCATCCTGCGCGACTGGCACGAAAAACCGTCCCTGCTCGACACGCTCGACGATTTTTCCGACCAGATGTGCCGCGTCTCGGCCAAGCTCATCCGCTACCGCGCGGCCTACGCCTCGCGGCTGAACATCGCGGCCGCGCCCATCCACGCCGACTTTTCCGGCGGGCGCGACAAATTGACCCTTGCCTACCGCACGGTCAGCACCGTGCAGGATGCGCTTGGTACGGAAAAAGAAATCTATTATGCCCTGTGTGACCATCAGGAGCAGCACCGCCGCGCCGAACTCGACAGCGGCCAGTGCCTCACCGGCGCGCACAAGGATGATCTGCTCATTGACATCAATGGCCAGAGTGCACGCGCCTTCGCCTCACAGGGGCAGACGCGCACGGCGGCGCTGTCGCTCAAGCTCGCCGAGCGGGAGATCTTCCACGACGAGTTTGACGAATACCCCGTGCTCATGCTCGACGACGTGCTCTCGGAGCTCGACGCGCAGCGGCAGGCCTTCGTACTCAACCGCATCGGCGGCGGGCAGACGCTCATCACCTGCTGCGAGGACGCGCGCATCGCCGAACGCACCGGCGGCCGCGTGCTCACAGTCGAAAACGGGGTGATCCGCTGATGTATCTGCACCTCGGTAATCAGGTCATCGTGCTGCAAAAGAGCGTCATTGGCGTCTTTGATATGGACACCGCCACGTGGTCGCACCGCACGCGCGAGACATTGGAAAAACTCGAAAAGGCCGGTCAGGTGGAAAACGCCGCCGGGACCGAGCTGCCGAAGTCGTTCGTGCTCTGCTCGCTCGGCAGCGGTCAGATCGGTTATCTCTCCCAACTCAACACCGCAACATTATATAAACGCAGCAAGGCCAGCGGACTGGAAAATCTCTGACCGCGGCGCTGCACGGAAGGAAGCAAACCATGCCAGATATTACAGATAAGATCACACAGGAGTACGACGCCAGTCAGATCCAGGTCCTCGAGGGTCTGGAGGCCGTCCGCAAACGCCCGGGCATGTACATCGGCTCCACGTCATCGTCCGGCCTGCACCACCTGGTGTATGAGATCGTCGATAACTCCATCGACGAGGCGCTCGCGGGTTACTGCAGCCACATCGAGCTCACCATCGAGCCCGGCGATATCATCTGCGTCAGCGATAACGGCCGCGGCATCCCCGTGGATATTCAGCCGCAGACCGGCAAGTCCGCGCTGGAGGTCGTGTTCACCGTGCTGCACGCGGGCGGCAAATTCGGCGGCGGGGGCTATAAGGTCTCCGGCGGCCTGCACGGCGTCGGCGCCTCGGTCGTCAACGCGCTGTCCGAGTGGCTGGAAGTGAACGTGCATAAAAACGGGAAGATCTATCAGATGAAGTTTTCCCGCGGCGAGATCACGCAGCCCATGACCGTCGTCGGCGAGACGGACCACACCGGCACGACTGTGCGCTTCAAGCCCGACCCTGTCATGTTCGAGGACACGGTCTACGACTATGAGACGCTGCACGTGCGTATGCGCGAGCAGGCGTTTTTGAACGCCGGCCTGCGCATCACCATCACCGATCAGCGCGGCGAGGAGCCCGTGAGCGAGTCAATGTGCTACGAGGGCGGCATCCGCGAATTTGTCGACTTCATCAACAAAAACAAGACCGCGCTGCACCCTGAAGCCATCTATATGTCCGGTGAGCGCAGCGACTCCATGTGCGAGATTGCGCTGCAGTATAACGACGGCTATAACGAAGTCATCGTCTCCTTCGCCAACAACATCCACACGCCGGAGGGCGGCATGCACGAGACCGGCTTCAAGGCCGCACTTACCCGCGCGCTCAATGCCTACGGCAAGAAGTCCGGCATCCTCAAGGAGGGCGACAGCATCTCCGGCGAGGACAGCCGCGAGGGCCTTACGGCGGTCATCTCCGTCAAGCTCACGAACCCCCAGTTCGAGGGCCAGACGAAGGCCAAGCTCGGCAACTCCGAGATGCGCACGCTCGTCGACTCCGTCGTGTTCGACCGCTTGTCGCAGTTTCTGGAGGAAAACCCTGCCGTCGGCCGCATGATCATCGAAAAAGCGCTCACGGCCTCGCGCGCCCGCGAAGCCGCACGCCGCGCACGCGAAAATATCCGCCGCAAAAACGGGCTCGAAGGCTTCAACATGCCCGACAAGCTGCGCGACTGCAACGACCGCGACCCGTCGCTGACGGAGCTCTACATCGTCGAGGGCGACAGCGCCGGCGGCTCTGCCACGCAGGGGCGCGACTCGCGCTTTCAGGCCATTCTGCCGCTCTGGGGCAAGATGCTCAACGTCGAAAAGGCCCGTGCCGACAAGGTCTACGGCAACGACAAACTCACGCCCGTCATCACGGCGCTCGGCGCCGGGCTGGGCGAGGAGTTTGACATCAACAAGCTTCGCTACCACAAGGTCATCATCATGGCCGATGCCGATGTCGACGGCAGCCACATCCGCACACTGCTGCTGACATTCTTCTTCCGCTTCATGCGCCCGCTCATCGACGGCGGCTATGTCTACTCCGCCATTCCGCCGCTGTATAAGCTCAACCGCGGCAAGACGTCGCGCGTCGCCTTCTCCGACGAGGAGCGCGACCGTATCTCCGCCGAGATGCGCGGCGACAATCCGAATGCGAAGATCGACATCAACCGCTTCAAGGGCCTCGGCGAGATGGACCCGCACGAGCTCTGGGAGACGACCATGAACCCCGAGACCCGCACGCTCAAGCAGATCACGCTCGAGGACGCCGTGCACGCCGACGAGGTATTCACCGTGCTCATGGGTGAAAAGGTCGAGCCGCGCAAGGCGTTCATCGAGCAAAACGCCAAGTACGCGGTCAATATTGACATTTAAGGAGGTGCGCAGCCATGGCCAAGGATTATAAACGGGAGGACATTCTCTATCCCGACCAGAAGATCATTCAAAGCGAGCTCGTCCATGAGATGCAGACCTCTTACATCGAGTATGCCATGTCCGTCATCGTCGGGCGTGCGCTGCCGGATGTGCGCGACGGTCTCAAGCCCGTGCACCGCCGCATCCTCTACGCCATGTATGAGGACAATCTGACCTCGGACAAGCCGTTCAAAAAATCCGCCACCTGCGTCGGCGACGTGCTCGGCCGGTATCATCCCCACGGCGACGCGTCCGTGTACGACGCGATGGTGCGTCTGGCGCAGGACTTTTCCATGCGCTACATGCTCGTCGACGGTCACGGCAACTTCGGTTCCGTGGACGGCGACCCCCCGGCCGCCTATCGATACACCGAGGCGCGCCTGTCGAAGATCGCCAACGAAATGCTGCGCGACATCGACAAGGACACCGTCGACTGGGACCCGAACTTTGACGAAACGCGCCGCGAGCCGCGCGTGCTCCCGTGCCGGTTCCCGAACCTGCTGGTCAATGGCAGCTCCGGCATTGCCGTCGGCATGGCAACGAACATCCCGCCGCACAACCTGACCGAGGTCATCAATGCCTGTGTCTGTGTGCTCGAAAACCCGGACGCCACGCTCTCGGACCTCATGCAGCATGTCACGGGCCCGGACTTCCCGACCAGAGGCATCATCGTCGGCCGCAGCGGCATCCGCGCGGCCTACGCCACCGGCCGCGGCCGCATCGTCGTGCGCGCCCGCACCGAGACCGAGACCTGGGGCCACGACCGCATCCGCATCATCGTGACGGAGCTGCCCTATCAGGTCAACAAGCGCCAGCTCATCCAGAACATTTCCGAGCAGGTGCGTGATAAGAAGCTCGACGGCATCTCCGGCCTGCGCGACGAATCCGACCGCAACGGCATGCGCATCGTCATCGAGCTCAAGAAGGACGCCAACACCCAGGTCGTGCTCAACCGGCTGTTTGCCCAGACGCAGATGCAGACCACGTTCGCCGTGAACATGCTCGCCCTGGTCGATAACCAGTCGCAGCCGAAGATCCTGTCCCTGCGGCACATTCTCGACGAGTACCTCACCTTCCAGGAAGAGATCATCGTGCGTCGCACGAAGTTCGACCTCAAGAAAGCGCTTGAGCGCGCCCATCTGCTCGAGGGTCTGCTCATCGCCGAGGAGAATATCGACGAGGTCATCCGCATCATCCGCGAGAGCTATGACGACGCGAAGGAAAACCTCATGCAGCGCTTCAGCCTGTCCGACGTGCAGGCGCAGGCCATTCTCGATATGCGCCTCAAGGCCCTGCAGGGGCTCGAGCGCGAGAAGCTGCAAAACGAGTATGACGAGCTCGAAAAGCGCATCGCCTACTTCCGCGAGCTGCTGGCCGATCCCGAAAAGGTCAAGGCCGTGCTGCGCGACGAGCTCATTGCCATCCGCGACAAATACGGCGACGCGCGCAAAACGGAAATCCAGGACATCGAGGACGACATTGATATCGAGGACCTCATCGAGGAGGAGCAGTGCGTGTTCACGCTCTCGCACGGCGGCAACATCAAGCGCGTGCCCGTCGACGAGTATACCGCGCAAAAGCGCGGCGGCAAGGGCGTGCGCGCGGCCACTCTGCGCGACGAGGACTATGTGGACACCGTGTTCACCGCCTCAACGCATGATTACATTCTCTTCTTCACTAACCGCGGCCGCTGCTACCGCAAGAAGGGCTATCTCATCCCCGAGGCCGGGCGCACCGCGCGCGGCGTGAACATCGTCAACTTCATTCAGGTGGAGAAAGACGAAAAGGTCAACGCCATGCTGCACGTGCGCGAGATGGACGACGATTCCTTCCTCGTCTTTGCCACGCGCAACGGCACCGTCAAGCGCATGCCGCTCTCGGCCCTGCGCAACATCCGCACAAGCGGTATCCGCGCACTCACGCTCGACGAGGGCGACGAGCTCATCAACGTCATGCGTACCGACGGCAGCCGGAACATCCTCATGGCGACCCACAATGGGCAGGCCATCTGTTTTGCCGAGACGGACGTGCGCCCCATGGGCCGCGAGGCCGTCGGCGTGCGCGGCATCCGCCTCAAGGACGGTGACTGGGTCGTCGGCGCCGAGATCGCGCAGCCGGACGCGGGCGTGCTGTCCATCACCGAAAACGGCTACGGAAAACGTACCCCGGCCGCCGATTACATCCGCGGCGGCGAGGAACCGCAGCACCGCGGCGGCTCCGGCATGAAAAACTACAACATCACCGACAAGACCGGCCCGGTCGCGGCCGTCAAGGTCGTGTACGATACCGACGACGTGCTCGTCGTCTCGGACGATGGCGTCATCATCCGCATGGAGGCTGCCGGCATCTCCGAGCTTGGCCGCGCGACGCAGGGTGTGCGCATCATGCGCCTGTCCGAGGGCGCGCGCGTCATCTCCGTCGCGCTCACCGACCGCGCCGAGAGCGAGGACGCGCCCGCCGGGGAGACCGAGACATGAAGCAGGTCACCATCTATACCGACGGGGCCTGCTCCGGCAACCCCGGCCCCGGCGGCTGGGGTGCCATCCTGAAATACGGCGCGCATGAAAAAGAGCTCTCCGGCGGCGAGCCATCCACGACGAACAACCGCATGGAGCTGCTCGGCGCGATCACGGCGCTGCAGAGCCTGCGCGAGCCGTGCCAGGTATCGCTGTATACGGACAGTCAGTATCTCGCCAATGCCATCAATCTTGGCTGGCTGCGCGGCTGGAAGCAGAAGGGCTGGCGCCGCAAGGACGGCGAGCTGAAAAACGCCGACCTCTGGCAGACGCTCGACGGTCTGCTCCAGATGCACAAGGTACAGTTTTTCTGGGTCAAGGGCCACGCCGACAATGTGTACAACAACCGCTGTGACGCCCTGGCCGTCGCGGAAAGGGAGAAGTTTGCATGACAGAGCCGAAGGAACCGAAGATCGTCCATTTCCAGCCGCGGGCACAGGCTCCGACACAGGACACGGCCGGCAACTGGGAGCCGGATGAGCAGCTGTTTGGCCTCGAGGAGCTGCTGCAGCAGCTGCCGCCGATCCGCAAGCTGCATCTGGAAAAGGGCAAGCTCACGGATCTCGTGCGCCTGTATCCGGACATGAAGCGCACGTTTGACGCGCCCGAGCTGCTGTCCGAGGCTGTCATCGCCAGCGCCATGGTGCGCCGGCGCATGGAGCTGCTGCTGTTTCGCTCGGACGACAAGCGCGAGGCGGGCTACGCGCTCGTGACGGTCTGCTCGCCGTACGGCTACGTGCTCGTGCACGCGCTCACGATCTATCCGTTCCTGCGCGGGCAGCTGCTTGGCCGCGTGGCCATAGAGCTCATCGCGCGCTGCTACGCCGGTAAGAAGGGCATCCTCTACTGCCTGAGCCGCACGTGCGTGGCGCTGACGGAGCGCAAGCGGCTGCTCGCGAAAAACGGCTACCGTGACACGGGCTTCCGCTTCCGCTGGGACGGACAGCCGGCGGCGCTGTATCTGCGCCCGTGCCAGAGCACGGAGGACATCACGCCCGTGGCGCAGCTGCTGCTGCGGGATTTGTATGGCGATCTGCTGCCGCCGGTCAACGCGCGGCGCATGATCCAGCCGGAGGCATAAACAGGAGGACGATATGGGACAAAGTGTAGATCTCCGCGTGCTCACCGCGGAGGAATTCGGGCCGTTCCGGCAGCGCAACATCGCGCGCTACGCGCAGGAGCTGCTCTTCGCCCGTGCCACGGATACGGAGGAGCACGCGCTCACCGAGGCGCAGGGCGCACTCGACGAGATGCTGCCGCAGGGCGCGGACACGCCGCGCAACTACCTGCTCGCGGCGGAGTCCGGCGGCGAGACCGTCGGTGAGCTCTGGTGCGACACGACCGAGCCGGAGACGGTGTTCATCAACGACTTTTTCGTCTATCCGGCCTGCCGCGGCCATGGCTGGGGCAATGCGATGCTCCGCGCCGTGGAGGAGCTGGCGGCCGCGCAGTCGTTTGAGCAGGTCGTCACGCATGTATATCACACCAACCGCATCGCACTGGCCATGTTCGAGTCGGCCGGCTTCACGCAGATCGGCCCGCCGAAGGGCGGCAACATCTTCCTGCGCAAGCGGTATATGCGCTCGCCGTTTCTGGCGTAAAAGATATGGAAAAACGAAAAACGGCCTGTTTACAGGCCGTTTTTCTCTGTTTTTGTATGGTTGTGCGGCTGTTGGATGCATTGCATCATGACGGAGGCAATGTGCTCGACAGAGTCGACACAGTCCTGCTTGAGCCATGTGTTGATGACTGCCATCAGGCCGTGAATGTAGAACGACAGCAGATAGTTCCGATCCGCTTCCGCTACATGAAATCGCTCCAGAATGGGCGTCAGCACGTGCTGCAGCAGTGCGCGATAGCTGCGCTCCAGCCGGAGCGAGGCGGCATTTTCCACTGCCGTTCGGAACAGGCGCCTGTGTTCACGGACGTAGTTGAGATAGGGCGTCAGATACTCGGGCGTGATCAGATACAGCTCCTCGAGCGGACAATCGCGCAGACGGGATAAAAATGTGACGGGGTCGTGCTGCTGCATATAGGAGAGAAACTGGGCGTTCATGTGCTCGACGCTCTCCTCCAGCAGATCTGCAATGGTCTCATAGTGCAGGTAGAAGGTAGAGCGATTCACACCGGCTTGTGCACAGCTCTCCTTGACGGTGATGTAGGCAAGATCCTTGGTTTCCAGCAGGGCCAAAAGTGCCTCGTCCATGCGCGCGGCCGTGTGAAAATATTTGCTTTCCGATCGGTTCACCGCAGACTCCTTTCTTCCGGGGCGGGCGATGCGTTACTGTTCGCTGATCTCCTTTGCCAGCTCCATGATCTCAAAGGCGTATTTCTGTTTGCCGCGCTCGAGCAGCTTTTTGTAAATCGGGTAGTTGACGCTGATGCCGAAGATCCCCAGAATGCCGAGGACGATTCCCAGAATGACCGCGCCGATGGCGCCGCTGCCGATCACCTTCATGGAAAGGCACATCCCCAGCCCGAGGAGCAGGGCGGCAAAAATGCCGAATGTGTAGGTAAAAATCGAGGCCGGACGCTTGGCTCTAGCGTCAAGCTTGCGCAGGGCGACGACCTTGGAAGTGTCCTTCGGTGCGTATTCGTTGGCGAGTTGTTCCGCGTAGATTTTATCTGTGTTCATGGTGTTCGTCCCCTTTCTGTGGTGCTGCCATGATACGGCAGATGCCCGCCGGGCACAACGACACGGGTGACGTTTTGTGTTGCATTCAGAAAGAAACCGGTGCGAGCAAAAATGACAAGGCCCGCCTCGGATGGAATCTGGCAGTATTTTTATGCTTCGCATAAAAATACTGCCCCCGGCTGAGATGGGACCGGAGGCAGACCCGCTGCTGCGGGAAGGGGGGAAACGCGGCGCACAGGGTGGAGAAGGATGGAAGGAAGTTGCCTGGATGGGGGCAGTGGGATTTTGCGCCGCAGGGAAGAAAGCAAGGGAATCAGGATGCGTAGATCCTGCCGACGATCCGGGTCGTGAGCCCGATCGGCAAAATGCGCATGAGAAACACGAACAGGGCATATTTATGGCCCATCGTGCAGATGAGTTTCGCGCGCTTTTGCGTGGAGCACCGGGCTACGAACTGCCCGGCAAATTCGGCGGTCATGCCGGTCTGCTCGTCGTGCTCCATCACGGCGACGGAGCGCGCGATGCGGCCGTGATAGACATCGTCACCGTCGCAGCTTTTGCGCCGCGCGGTGGTGAAGCCGGTGGCAATGTCGCCCGGCATGATGACGCAGACCTCGATGCCGAAGGGGCGCACCTCACTCGCGAGCGCGAGCGAATACGTGCGAACGGCGGCCTTGGAGGCCGAATAGTACGCCTGAAACGGAATGGCGATCGGCGCGGCAACGGAGCTCATGTTCACGATGCGGCCGCCGCCCTGCTGCCGCATGACGGGCAGAACGGCGCGGTTCATGTTCACCATGCCGAAAAAGTTCACATCGAACTGCCGCCGGGCCTCCTGCGTCGGCGTGAACTCGATCGCGCCCGAGATGCCGAAGCCCGCGTTGTTGATGAGAATGTCGATGCGCCCCTCGCGGCGCAGGATCTCTGCCACGGCGGCGTCCACCTGCGCCTCGTCCGTTACGTCCGCCTGCAGGTGCGTCACGCCCGGCTCCGCGTTTTCGGCGCGGCGGCTGAGCTCGTATACTTTCAGACCGCGGCCGCGCAGGGCGCGCGCGGCGTTCAGGCCGATGCCCGAGCTGCCGCCGGTGATGACGGCTACGCACGCTTCGGTGGAGGATGCCATGGAGATCGCCTTCATTTTCTTTGAATTTTTTAAGTATTCTATCAAATTCGCTGTCGAATTGCAAGGGACAACTTGTGAACTTTTCTTGATTCCGCTCACGGCCTGCCTCTGTGCCCATTGACGCATGGCCGGATTTTGGGTATACTGTGTACAGAAAAATATAGACAAATCAGGCGGCGCGGGCCCATCCGGCGCCGTGGGAGAAAGTATGCATCTGAGTAAACAAATCGAATCCATGTATGACGACGCGGTGCGCATCCGCCAGGATCTGCACCGCATTCCCGAGATCGGCTTTCAGCTGCGCGACACGCAGGCTTATGTCCTGCGCGAGCTCCGGCAGTGCAGTCCTGACCGCATCGAGACGCCGGCCGTTTGCGGTGTGAAGGCCGTGTTTTTCGCCAGGGACGCCGAGACGACCATCGCCTTTCGCGCCGATATGGACGGCATCCACAATGATGAGGCCAATGCGGTGCCCTACTGCTCGCAGCACCCCGGCAACATGCACGGCTGCGGCCACGACGGGCATATGACGATTCTTTTGCTCTTTGCGCGCTGGATCGCCAAAAACCGCGCCCATATTCATTGTAATATTGTCCTGCTGTTTCAGCCCGGCGAAGAGGGCTGGGCTGGTGCACGGCGCATGATCGATGACGGCGCGCTCGAAAACCCGAAGGTCGACCGCATCTATGGCCTGCACCTGTGGCCGACCGTGCCGAAGGGCAAGATCGGCGTGCGCTGGGACTATCTCATGGCGCAGACGAGCGACTTTGACATCACCGTCCACGGCAAGAGCGCGCACGCGTCCACGCCGCAGATGGGCATCGATGCCATCGTCGTCGCGGCGGAGCTGGTCACGATGGTGCAGACCGTCATCACACGCGATGTGGACCCGCATCAGGACGCGCTGCTCACGCTCGGCAAAATCCAGGGCGGCACGTCGCACAACGTCATCGCTGAAGAGGTCACGATCAGCGGCACGCTGCGCGTGTTCAGCAACGAGCTCTACCGCACCCTCAGCCACAAGATCGCCGCGCTCATGCAGGGCCTCGAGACGGCCACCGGCGCGCAGATCGACATGGACCGCAAGGTCCGTTACCCCAGCGTGCGCAACCCGCGCGAGCTGGTGGAGCAGTTTTACACCGTGCTCGATTCCATGGACGACACGGTCCTGGTGGAGCCCGTCATGGCGGCGGAGGATTTTGCCGAATACCAGCAGGAGATCCCGGGCCTGTTTTTCTTCCTCGGCGTGCAGGAGCCGACCGGTACCGCCCCGCTGCACAGCAGTCATTTCAATTTCGACGAGCGCGTTTTGCTGACTGGCGTCGAAACGTTCAAACGGATACTGGAGTGTGAGTCAAAATGTACGAAGAAAAAATAATCCCCCCGAAAAAGTCCATGCCGCAGGCTGTGGACGGCACACTGCGCAAGTTCGCTCTGCGCGTGCCGGAGGTCATCTATCAGTGCAGCGGCATCATGGTCTTTGGCAAGCGCATCAAGTCGCTTGTGTTCTCGACCGACCTGTCCATCATCAAAAACGTGAACGCCGACGCCATCATCGCGGTCTACCCGTTCACGCCGCAGCCGATCATCACGCAGGCGCTGCTGCTCGCGGCCGATATTCCGGTGTTTGCCGGCGTCGGCGGCGGTCTCACGCAGGGGCAGCGCGTGGTCAATCTCGCCATGTTTGCCGAGATGCAGGGTGCGACCGGCGTCGTGCTCAATGCGCCGACGGCCAGCGCCGTCGTCTCGCACGTGGCCGAGACGATCGACATCCCCGTCGTGCTCACGGTCGCGCGCGCGGACACGGACTTTGACGAACGCATCAAAGCCGGTGCCGACATCTTCAACGTTTCCGCCGCGGCGGAGACGCCTGCCGTCGTGCGCCGCATCCGCGAGCAGCACCCCGACGTGCCCATCATCGCCACCGGCGGACCGACGGATGAGAGCATCCTCGAAACCATTCAGGCCGGCGCCAACGCCATCACGTGGACGCCGCCATCCAACGGCGAGATCTTCCGCGACATCATGGCTGCCTACCGCGAGAACAAACCGCACCCCTGACCCGGTGCATAGAAAAACCGACCCGAACAAGCGTTCGGGTCGGTTTTTTTGCGCTCATCGCAGCAGCTGTCCGTCCGCGGGGAAAAACTGCAGCGCATCCTGCACGGTGCGAAATGCGCCCGAGTCTCCCCACGTGGTCGTCAGGCGTTTTTCCATCGCCGTTACGACGGGGTACTGCAGCCAGCTCTGCTGGTGGGTATAATACACTCCGCTGCTGAGGATATAGCCGTCGCGCGCCTCCGTGGTGGAGTAGGCGACATAGCCGCGGCAATGCTCCCCATGCTGCGGCAGGGAAAAGGCGGCGAAAAGGTCGGTATTCGTCTGCTCGCCCCAGAGGACGGTGTTCGCGGTGAACGTCCGCGCGCCCAGCGAGGCGTAGGGCGCGGCGAATGTCTGCCCGCCGCGGTCATACAGCACGCGCCCGGTCGCGTCCCCGGCGGCGGCCCATCCCTCCGGGATGCTCCGGCAGGCCGGGCGGATCTGGATCGCCTCCGTGCCGTAGAAGCCGGGGTCGGTCGTCCAGAGAAAGTGGTGGAACACCATCCACGTCTCCCGTTCGCCGGGGAGCTGCACGGCCACGCCGGTCAGGCGCAGCTCCTTGACATCGTAGACCGTGTCCTGCACGTAATAGCGCTCGTTTTTCTCGTTGTATGCTTCCCACAGCACGTTTCTGCCGTCGTTGACGGGATAATTTTCTGTCTCGGACACGACGCGCAGCGCGCCGTCACAGGCGGCGATGTCCTCCGGTGTGAGGTCGTTGAGCACCGCCTCCGGGAAGCCGAGGCCGAGCAGCTGCTGCCGGACCGCTTCCGTCTGCGCCTGTGTTGACGCGTCCACGGGCAGCCAGTCCATCCGATAGCTGCCGCCGAAGAGATACCCGAGCGTGCAGCCGATGCCCAGCACCGCAGCAATCACGAGCACGAGGCACCGGTCCGTCACCCGCACCGGCCCCGGCGCGATGGCGTATCCGGCCTCGTCCAGCGCGCCGGACAGCCGGTAAAGGCTGCGGAGGATGCATCCGTAGCCCACGAGCATGGCGATCGGCACGATCCAGCCCGTGTAGTGGACGGCGGCGAGGACGCACACGAGCGCGTACCACACGATCAGCGCGAGCGCGCCGCCGGTCTGCGCGGGCAGGTCCGCCTTTTTCTGCACCGCCAGCAGCCCTCGCCAGAAGCAGAAGTACAGGGCGAGGAGCAGCACCGCGTTTATGACGGTGAGCGCGGTCGTGACGGCGGGCGTGAACACGGCGCTTTGCAAAATCGTTGTATTCAGGACCAGCGTCGCAAAGAAGTACACCGCGCGGATCACGGTGACGGCAAAGCAGCCGCCGAGCCAGCGGTTTTCCCGCCGCAGGGTGCGAAAGCCCAACAGCAGCAGCACCGTGCCGACGGCGGGGAGGATGTAGTTCAGGCACAGGAAGTTCAGAGTGATCGCGCACAGCGCCATGCCGAAGAGGATGCGGTTCATGGCGCGCCGCCACGGCGTCACCTCGGCCACGATCTCCTCCGGCGGCGTGTCGGGGACGCTCCGGGCCAGCATGGCCTCAAAGTCCGCGTCCGTCATGGTCTCCCACGGGCGGTCACACATGGCCCTCACCTCCCAACATCCTGCGCAGCTGCTTTTTCAGGCGATAGAGCCTGCCCTCGACCGCCCGGGCGGTCATGCCCAGCTCGGCCGCGATCTGCGCGGTGGACTGTAAGTAATAGTACTTTCGGTAAAACAGCGCCCGGTCATTCTGCCCGAGCCGTGCGAGCGCATCGTGCAGCGCGGCGCTGCGCTCGGCCCGCAGCATCGCTTCCTCAGGGGAGGCGCCGGGCGCCGGTGTGCCCTCCGGGATGGATTGTACGCTGCTGTGGTGCTGCGCGCTGCGCTGAAAGTTTCGCGCCGTGTTTCGGGTGATCGCCGTCAGCCACGCATTCCAGCTCCCACGCGCCGGGTCAAACTGCGCGATCTTGTTCCACACGCGCAGCGACGCCTCCGACAGGCACTCCTCCCGGTCCTGCGGGTCCGGCAGGATCGGCGCAATGATGTAGCGCATCAGCGGCCCGTAGTGCTGCAGCAGGGCCTCCATGCCGCGCTCGTCTTTTTGCAGCAGCTGCGCGATCATCTCCTGCTCCTGCACGCCCTCGCCTCCTCCCGGCTCTGTCTCTACTTCATTATACACGCCCCGACCAAAAAACCCACGCATATTTTTCCGCCTCCGCGCGGGGATAGAAAAACGGTGCCCGGCGGGGATGCCGGGCACCGTCTGTTTTTTTACCTGCGGCTCACACGGGCTTGTTCGAGGTCTTGAGCACGACATCGTGCGCGCCGCCCTCGACGATGCTCACCGAGGACACGAGCGTCAGCCGCGCCTTCTCCTGCAGTTCGCGGATGGTCAGTGCGCCGCAGTTGCACATGGTCGAGCGGACCTTCGCCAGCGTCTGCTGGACGTTGTCCGAGAGCTTGCCGGCGTAGGGCACGTAGGAATCCACACCCTCCTCGAACGACAGCTTCTTGCTGCCGCCAAGGTCGTAGCGCTGCCAGTTGCGCGCGCGGTTGGAGCCCTCGCCCCAGTACTCTTTCATGAGCGTGCCGTTGACGTTGACCTTGTTCGACGGGCTCTCGTCGAAGCGGGCGAAGTAGCGGCCGAGCATCACGAAGTCTGCGCCCATGGCCAGCGCGAGCGTGATGTGGTGGTCGTGCACGATGCCGCCGTCGGAGCAGACGGGCACGTAGATGCCGGTCTCGCGGAAGTACTCGTCGCGTGCGCGGCAGACCTCGATGACGGCGGTCGCCTGGCCGCGGCCGATACCCTTGGTCTCGCGCGTGATGCAGATGGAGCCGCCGCCGATGCCGACCTTCACGAAGTCCGCGCCGCAGTCGGCCAGGAAGCGGAAGCCGTCCGCGTCCACGACGTTGCCGGCACCGACCTTGACGCTGTCGCCGTAGCGCTCGCGGATCCACTCGAGCGTGCGCTTCTGCCACTCGGAGTAGCCCTCGGACGAGTCGATGACGAGCACATCCACACCGGCCTCGACCAGTGCGGGCACACGCTCGGCATAGTCGCGGGTGTTGATGCCGGCACCGACGAGGTAGCGCTTCTGGCTGTCGAGCAGTTCGTTCGGCTTCTGCTTGTGCAGGTCATAGTCCTTGCGGAACACGAACGCGCACAGGCGGCCCTCGTCATTGACGATGGGCAGGGAGTTGAGCTTGTGCTCCCAGATGATGTTGTTGGCTTCCTTCAGGGACGTGCCGTCGGGCGCGGTGATCATCTTCTCGCGCGGCGTCATGAATGCGCGCACCGGCGTCTCGGGCGCCATGCGGCTCACGCGGTAGTCGCGGCTCGTGACGATGCCGACCAGACGGCCGCCGGCCGTGCCGTCTTCCGTGACGGCGACGGTGGAGTGGCCGGTCTTCTCGCGCAGGGCCAGAATGTCCGCCAGCGTTGCGTCGGGGCTGATGTTCGAATCGCTCTGGACAAAGCCCGCCTTGTAGCTCTTGACGCGGGCGACCATCGCGGCCTCGTCCTCGATCGACTGCGAGCCGTACAGGAACGACACGCCGCCCTCCTGCGCCAGCGCGACAGCCAGCCGGTCGCCGGACACGGACTGCATCACGGCCGAGACCATCGGCACGTTCAGCGACAGGGCCGGTTCCTCGCCCGCGCGAAAGCGCGTCAGCGGCGTGCGCAGAGAAACGTTGTCCGGAATGCACTCGCTCGAGGAGTAGCCGGGCACCAGCAGATACTCATTAAACGTGTGCGACTGGCCAGAAAAGAAGTAAGCCATGGGAAAGACCTCCTTATAACAATATACGGTGTAAGAAAACGGCGCCGTGCGCCGCCGGAAAAATGATTTTTGCTATTGTACCGCGAACGGGCGCGCTTGTCCACCCCGAAGTATGGAAAAAATCGCGCATACGCGCGCGCCTTTTTTATAAAATATATAAAAAACTGCGCACCGCCGCCGGGCGGTGCGCAGGAGATCACAGTTTGCGGATCTTGTCCTTCTCCTCGATGAGGGGCAGGTATTCCATGTACGGCGTGTCGTTGGCGCAGGTGAACTTTGCCTCGGAGCTGAACGCCTCGACCTCTTTGTGGGACTGCTCGATCGGGCGCAGCGTGCCCGCGCCGGCGATGCAGCCGCCCGGGCAGGCCATGCCCTCGAGCAGGTAGCCGTCGTACTTGCCGGCCTTGGCCATCATCAGCAGCTTGCGGCAGTCGGCCAGACCGGTCGCCGCGGCGACCTTGACCTCCCGGTCGGGATCCATGTCGTGGATGGCGTTGACGACTGCCTGCGCCACGCCGCCGGAGTAGGCAAAGCGGCGCGCGTCGCGGCTGGAATTGGCCGGCAGCTCCTCCTCGTCCTCGGGCAGAAACGCCTTGTCCATGCCCTTGGCCGCAAAGATGCCGAGCGCTTCCTCAAATGTGAGCACGAAGTCCACGTCGCTGCGCACGCTCTGGCGCCGCGCCTCGAGCTTTTTCGAGTCGCACGGTCCGACGAACACGACCTTGCAGTCCGGGTGGTCGCGCTTGATCATGCGCGCGGTGAGCACCATGGGCGTGAAGGCCACGGAAATGTTTTTCTCAAACTGCGGGAAGAGTTTTTTGACCATGTCGCTCCACGACGGGCAGCAGGATGTGACCATGAACTTGTGCTTTTCGGGCACTTCCTCCAAAAAGTCTGCCGCCTCCTCGATCACACACAGGTCCGCGCCGATGGCGACCTCGTATACGTCGGCAAAGCCGAGGCGCTGGAACGCCTTGCGCATCCGTTCCGGCACGCCCTCGGGGCCGAACTGCCCCACGAACGCCGGCGCGAGCGCAACGTACACGGGGGTGTTGCTCTTGACGGCCTGAATGGTCTGGAAGATCTGGCTCTTGTCCGAGATCGCACCAAACGGGCAGCTGACCATGCACTGGCCGCAGGAGGTGCACTTGGAGTAGTCGATGTCGGCGCGGCCGAGCCCGTCGGAATGGATGCAGTCCATGCCGCAGGCCTTGCGGCACGGGCGCTCGAGACGCACGATGGCGTTGAACTTGCACTCTTTCAGGCAGCGCCCGCAGCGGATGCACTTATCCTGGTCGATGTGGGCCTGACCGTTTTGCCGCGTGATGGCCTGCCGCGGGCAGACGGCCATGCATGGGTGCTCCAGACAGCCCTGGCATACGTTCGTGATCTTCACAACGTTGTCCGGGCAGCGGTTGCACGCGAACTTGATGACGTTGATGAGCGGCTTTTCGTAATAGATATCCGGGTCGAGCGCTTTTTCCACGCCGTCCGATAGCAGGGAGAACTCCGAAAACTTGCGCAGCGGCAGCCCCATGGCCAGCCGCAGCCGTTCGCCGACGACGGCGCGCTCGAGAAACAGACTGTCCCGGTAGGAGCCGATCTCACCGGGGATGATCTTGAACGGCAGCTCTTCGAGCCGCTTTGCGTAGTCACCGCCCTCATAGGCCATTCGGGCGATCTCCGTGAACACTTCGTGACGGATTCGTGCTTTTCCGGTTTCAATGCCGCGCATAAGGTTCTCCTTTGGGAATAAAAAGTGAATTCTGGCTCGTGAAATTTGCAACAAGCACTTGACGCGAGGTCACGCAAAACATTATACTAATACGTGATAAATTTCGCAATTCTTTTTTTGCAATCTGGACAAAAAAGTAACGCTTAGCTCTAATTTTGTCGAAAAATCAAAGAAAACGGCACATATGTCCGGGAACATGGGCCCGCACTGGGGGCCGGTCTGTGACCTGGACACAGAAAGATTTGCCTCGCCTGTGGTAAGATGGGTGCAATAAAAGCCACAGCTTCCGCAAATTTTTCAGCTGTCAGGAGGGAACGCACTATGGAAGAAAACAAAACGAAAGCCAAGATCATCGCCGTTGCCGGTAAGGGCGGCGTCGGCAAGACCTCTCTGTGCTCGGCGATCGTGCGCGAGCTCGTGGAGGCCTTCCCCGGCAAGCGCATCCTCGCCATCGACGCAGACCCGGCCGTTGGCCTGTCCACGGCGCTGGGCGTCCATGTCGAGCACACGATCGACGACATCCGCAACGAAGTGATTGAGACCTCGGAGCGCGGCGAGTACCGTCAGGCAATCGAGGTGCTCAACGAGGCGCGCTTTCGCATCTTTGACACGATGGTCGAGTGCGACGGCTTCGCCTTCCTGGCGATTGGCCGTCCGGAGGCGGCTGGCTGCTACTGCTCGGTCAACTCCTACCTCAAGGAAGTCATCAGTATGCTCGCCAACGACTTTGACTATGTGGTCATCGACGGCGAGGCCGGCATCGAGCAGATCAGCCGCCGCGTCATGGAGCAGGTCTCGCACCTGGTTCTCGTCACGGACCAGAGCGCTAAGGGCGTGAACGTCTGCCGCGAGATCAAGGAGGCCGCCGACGACCTCATCACCTACGAGCGCATCGGCATGATCGTCAACCGCGTCGTTGACCCGAGCATGAACGATCTGGTCAAGCTCGATGGGGTGGACGTGCTCGCCTACATCCCCACCGATCCGATCCACGCCGCCAACGACATCCACGGTAAGAGCGTGTTCGAGCTGCCGGAGGACTCCAACATCATGGTCGGTGTCCATCAGGCGCTGCACAACCTGGGCATTTTTTGAGGAGGGAACGACATGAAGGATATGGAACTGTACGACAGCTTTATTCGCGAAACGACCGATCTGCTCGGCGCGCCGACGCAGAAGTGGGCCTACAAAGAGCGCGATACATGGAAGGACAACGGCGAGAGCGAGCTGGTGTTGCTGCGCGACGCTGCCTATGAGCTCGGCGGCGGCGCGAACGAGGCCGTGAACTTTACCTGCGTCACGTCCGACAGCAGCCTGGTCCCGGCGGACGAGGTGCTGCTCTATGGCCCGGATATGAAGGAGATCAAGGGCGACGTGCCGTTTGCCCGCCTCGTGATCCTCGGCGTTAAGGACATCGACGTCGAGAACAAGGACGCGACTTACGCTGCCATCCGCAATATCGAGTTCGTGAAGTACCACGTCTTCCCGGACGGGTACATGATGCGCGTTTCGCCCGAAAGCAGCCGCGAGCAGATCCGCGTGAGCAAGAAGGCCATCAAGAAGGGCATCTCGTTCTACAAGGTCGGCTGCGACTTCATCAAGCAGTATAAGAAAAACCCGAACATCACGAATGTGCGCGTGATCTTCATCACGAAGAATGTCGACTTCAAGGCCCTGCACGACACGGCGAAGAAGATTGACGACGTGACCAAGACCATGAACACCATCCTCGAGGGCATGCCCGAGGATCTCGACTGCGCGAGCTGCAGCTTCAAGCCCGTGTGCGACGAGGTCGAGGGCCTCAAGGAGCTCCACTTCGGCAAGGCCGGCAAGAAGATGCCAAAGGCATAATTTCCGCAGTACATACACGCACGGCCCCGCAGGTTTCTTGCGGGGTCGTGTTTTTACGACTTGTGATTTGATTTGGAGAGGAGGTGCGCCATGCCGAATTTTCGCATGACGCTCAGCTACGACGGCACGCGCTACAACGGCTGGCAGCGGCAGGGCAACACGCCGGACACCATTCAGGGGCGGCTCGAGACCGCGCTCAGCGCCCTGCTTGAGCAGCCGGTCGAGGTCGCAGGCTCCGGCCGCACGGATGCGGGCGTGCACGCCCGGATGCAGACGGCGTCGTTTCGCGCGAAAACCAACCTGCCCGCGCCGGAGCTGCTGCGCCGGCTGCGCGCGCGCCTGCCGGGGGACATCGGCGTGCTCACGCTCACCGAGGCCGAGCCCCGCTTTCACGCGCGCCTGTCCTGCCGCGGCAAGACGTATGTCTACCGCATCTGGAACAGCGAGATGCCGAACGTGTTCGAGCGCCGCTATGTCTATGCCCTGCCGCAGCCGCTCGACACGGCGGCCATGCAGCGCGCGGCCGCGCTGCTGTGCGGCACGCACGACTACACGTCGTTTTGTGCCAACCGGCATATGAAAAAATCCGCCGTGCGCACGGTCGATGCCATCACCGTTGAGCGGCTGGGTGAGGAGGTGCGCCTGACGTTCTCGGGCGACGGATTCTTGTACCACATGGTGCGCATTCTTACCGGCACACTGCTGGAGGTCGGGCTCGGGCAGCGGGACGCGGACACGATGCCGGCTATCCTTGCCGCGCGCGACCGCGCCGCCGCCGGTGCGACTGCGCCCGCCCGCGGGCTGATCCTGTGGGAGACGCGCTATGCGCACACACACCCCGAAGCCGGAGAGGAGAAACGCGAATGAAAGAGGAATGCCTGATCTGCGGCGCACCGCTGGAATATCTGGAGACGGATGTGCAGATGCAGTGCGAGATCTGCCGCAAAAAAGAGCTCGCCAAGACGCGCTGCGTAAACGGGCACTACGTGTGCAGCGACTGCCATATGCAGGGGCTTGACAGCATCGTGGAGCTGTGCCTGCGGGAGACCGCGTGCGATCCGATCGCCATTGTCGAGCGGATGATGGCGCTGCCGAGCTGCCATATGCACGGGCCGGAGCACCATGTGATGGTCGGCGCGGCGCTGCTGACGGCGTATCACAATGCCGGCGGAGACATTGCCCTTTCCGACACGCTCATGGAGATGCTGCGCCGCGGCAAAAGCGTGCCCGGCGGCGCGTGCGGCTTCTGGGGCGCGTGCGGCGCGGGGATCAGCACGGGGATGTTCGTCTCGATCATCTCCCGGTCAACACCGCTGACCGACGAGCCGTTTGCGCTGTCGCACAAAATGACGGCGGCCGCGCTCGGGCAGATCGGTGAGATCGGCGGGCCGCGCTGCTGCAAGCGGGACTCGTTCCTGTCCATTCTCACGGCGATCGATTTTGTGAAGGAGTACTTCGGCATCGCACTGCAAAAGCCGGAGGTCGTGTGCCGTTACGCCGCGCAGAACAATCAGTGCATCGGAAAGCGCTGCCCCTTCAGCGCGGCAAACCGGACTGCGAAATGACATGGCGGCGGGATTAGAGACTCCGGCTTGCCGACCCGCCGGGAGCGCGCAAAATCGGGATTTGAGGGAGTATTTATGAACAGAAAAAGATGGCCAATTCTATGTGCAATCGCACTATTCGCAGTTGCCATTCTCGTTTATGCGAATTTTCAAAAGAAACATACTTTTGTACTTGCAAACGATGAGGGCATGATCAAATCCGAACAGATACAGCCGCTATTTGGAACCGTAAAAGTAAGTGGGGATTGTGATACGGATGTGGTCTTTACGGATATGGAAACGGGTGAAAAATATGTGGTAGGGTATATTACATCTGGTGTATCAGAAAAAATCAAACTGGAAAAAGGCAAATGGTACACGGTAGCCGGCGGAGGAAATCTTGTAATAAGCCCAGTGAATGTTCGCGTGGAATAAAAAACGACAGCTTCCGGTTTGCCGAACCGTGCAACGCCCCCGGCGAACCGGACTATGAAATGCTGTGGCGGCGGGAGCGCGCAAAATCGGAAGTTGTAGTAAAGGAGGTTTACAATGGGGTTTTGGATTTTTATGTTGATTATGGATTTGCTTCTTCCATTTACGATGATTGGTTTTGGAAGATATTTTATGAAAAAGGCTCCCAAGGAAATAAATTCAGTATTTGGATATCGGACTTCGATGTCTATGAAGAACAAGGACACATGGGAATTTGCTCATAAATATTGTGGTAAAGTCTGGTATGTCTGTGGAATGGTTATGTTGCCGATAACAGTAATCTTCATGCTTTTAGTGATTGGAAAAAATGAAGATTGTGTGGGGAGCATAGGAGGAATTATCTGTGGTGTTCAACTCATTCCTTTAATTGGGTCTATTCTCCCAACAGAAATAGCATTAAAAAAGAATTTTGATAAGAATGGAACAAGACGATAAATTCAAGTTTGCCGAACCGTGAAACCGCCCCCGGCGTGACCTGTTCGGTCACACCGGGGGCGTTCCTGTTATCTGTTTCTGCTGCGTCATTTCAGCCGCGCGCTGGATGCGGCCACCGGCGAACCGGACTATGAAATGCTGTGGCAGCGGGAATAGGGACTCTGGCTTGCCGCCCCGCCGGGAGCGCGCAAAATCGGAATTTGTGGAGAGATTTCCTGAGTTTTCCTTATTTTACAGGCTTTTTAGCCCCTTAGATAGTGAAATGATATGTATTTTCCCTTATTTTTACCCTTGTGAGGAATCCGCAAGGGAAATAAGGGAAATTTTTATTTAAGCGTTGCTCGCTACTTTATCAAGAAGTCTTGCGGAATCCCGCTTTGCTTTTCTTGTTGAGTGAGCGTAAATGTTCATTGTGGTACTGACATCGGAATGTCCTAACAGTTCCTGTACATCTTTCGGAGCAGCTCCATTCGAGAGCAGGTTGCTGGTGTAGGTATGTCGTAACTGGTGAAAGTGAAAATCTTCAAATCCTTCCAGCTTTTTTGATACTGACCTGCAAGCAATGCCGAGTGTACTCGGCAGTTCCAGACTGCCATCCGGTCTGAGGCAGACAAAGGATATTTCTTTATAATCTGCCGGGACTTCCTGTGTTCCGTCAAGGTGATAGTATTCATAATACACCCTGTTTTTCACATGCACCTCTTTGTAGTAGTTGCGGTGGTAAAGTTCCCCGTACTGCATCCGGCTTTTCAGTTGTTCCCGTCTTGCTGCTTTCAATATTTCAGTCAGCGTATCTCCAAAATCAACAATCCTTACTTTCTTTCGCTTGGTCGTTCCAATCACATTTTTATGCTTTGCACCGTCGTAACGGATACTTCTTTTAATGGTCAGGCATTGATCTTCAAGGTTGATGTCCTGCCATGTAAGACCACAGGTTTCACCGATGCGAAGTCCTGCATAATATGCAATCTGAATCGGCAGGATCGCAGGTGGATTTTTCTTTTCCAGATACTTGATAAGTCGCTCATAATCCTCATGTGAAATCGGCTGTGTGCCATCTTCGACTTCATCATCGGAAAAGAGGTCAACTTCCTCTGCCTGTTTTTTCAGCTTAATATACTGCATCGGATTGAAACTGATTAACTGTTTTGGAAATA